>Ga0228670_1000025_pt1 | contig 122594 bp, 122 predicted proteins | sample 85DmetaG_FD_182785 | JGI IMG/M metagenome (GOLD analysis project Ga0228670, IMG submission 182785) | Seawater microbial communities from Monterey Bay, California, United States - 85D | ecosystem: Environmental > Aquatic > Marine > Coastal | place: USA: California | collected 2016-10-13
CGTAATTTTATCTATGAGAGGTGATGCTGAAAGAAGAAATGTAAGTATTATAGAGAGAATAATTGCAATCTCTGCCTGACCAGCCATTACAAATACTCAAAGAAAGAATGTTATTATAGCAGAAAGCTCTGTGGTTAATCAAATCTGTTTTTCCCTAAAAGCGGTATAGGAATAATAAATTCATATAAAAAGAGTGATAATGACTAATCATATAATGATAAAAATTGAACTTTTGAATAGAAGTGATATCCAAGCCGTTAGTGCTCATAAAAATGATATCAAAGCAAAAGTACGGATTCATCAAAATGAAGCTCAAGATGGTGCGGAAGTACGTGATTTCAATTTTACTCCCCTTTCCATTCATATAATAGCTCCGAGTCCAATAGATAATAAAAGTTGTAATACTATGTCTACATTCATATATTTTTTGTATTAAAAATAAAATCCCTTTAGAGGATTCTATTTACTTTAGAATAAAAATCAATGAAAGCTCTCAAGAAATATTCCTATACTATATGACACCTAAAATCATTAAAAGTCACATAATTATAAGCATAAGAGATACTAAGTTCTTTACAAAATCTATCGTCACTTTTTTCAACATTTTTTTTCATACATACGCTCATAGAAATGCTGAGAGGGTCGTGAAAAATACCACTCATAGTGTCGAGGATTCTAGCAAAGTAATATCTGAAAAATAAATAGTAATTCTTGTAAAATCAACCATAAGAGCTATTACTACTCCTGTTGCTATAAAAACATTCTTTTCTAAGTTCATTTTCACAAGTACTGAAGTTCTCAGTGCTCATTGGTGTCATGAGAGTCATCAGAATAGTCAGCTGAGAAATCAGATAATATATATACCTATATTTCAAAAGTTTATCCTCTTAAATTTTGGACTTACTTCAATGATACTAAATACTATGAGTAACAATCATATAACTCATTTCAATACATTGGTTTCGAACGAATATCAAAAAAGTATAAAGCTCATATCAAAAGTGAGGTGCGATAACTGTAAAAGTAGATATGCTCACATAAATGCTCACACTACTCACATAATTCACAATTTAAGCACAATAGACTTATTAAATTCTTTACCAATCAGACAGAACTTAAAAAGATTATTAAGTAAATGAACGACTCCTGTCATAGCAATAGCAAGATTGAGAGGAAAAAAGACTGCAAATACCGGCAAGAGTATGGTTCCTATTCAGAACCCTGAGAAAAAAGTAAGAAGTGATGCAAAGAATGCAATAATAATCGGTAAAAGTATAGACATATACATGTATCTTAAAGATTAAAATATAGTCAGCACAATTCACTAACGCAAAATACTCATAATCTCAAAGAATACAACAAAAAACTCTCCTTTAAAACGGTCTTATTTTATTTTAAAAACCCATTCAATATATCTCAATCAGAATCTCAAGTGAGTAACATATCATACTTTTCTAAATAATGAGGTAATTTCGTGTCATCTAATTCGTTATAAAATCATATTTTCAGTAGATTGTCATACTCTGCTCCATCAGCCATGTGTGGATCTCATAAACTATCTCCTAATAGGATAATATTCGTTCTATTTTTGATTTTTTCTTCTACTTCTGGGAAAGATGAAAAGGCTACTTCTCACTTATTGAACACATGAATAACATTCCTATCGTATCAAACAGCATTTCCTTCATTATCAAACTTAAATTTATTTGAAACGATTTCTACATTTGAAGTGTATAAATCATTAAATTTAAGATAATCTATTATAGAGTCTCATCATAATCCATTAGCAGATAATATAATCAATGGTATTTGATGAATATCTAAAAAATTTAATAGTTCTACTACTCAAGATCTCATTTTTATGATTCCTGAATTTACTGCTTCATCTATATGTTTTTTATTTAATCATGATTCTACCAATAAGCTTAAGTGAGCTCTCCACCACTCTGACATTTTTATAATCTTTTCTTCCATAGGAATATTCACATCTATTTCAATCGGATGATAGTTATCAAATAGAGCATTTGCTTTCGTCGAATATTCCTGTCCAAGATATTTAGGATTTTTCCTTATGACAGATATTAAACTCGACTTTTTTTCTCAGTCTACGAACGAATATGTGAGAGTCCTATCAAAGTCAGCTAATATGTGTAGTTTATCAAATCAATCTCATTTTATATTATCAATGATTTTTTTTGCATGACTTTCATCACTGTATATTATTTGTTTCATTATCTATGTTTTAAATATATATGGTCTACCTTACCATCTTTATTACTTCCTTCCAATAGAGCAGGTTCCTCCAGGACAAGCTGGTCTGTGTACTGGTTCTCTTATAACTCCTTTGTGTATAAGAAAATAGTATATCTTACATCATACACATATCCCAAAACTTGTTTCTAACCACATAAGTACGATACATGTAGAACAAAAAGATAAAGGGATTATACCGGTAATTCCAAAAATAACAGAAATAAATACCATACAAGTTGACATAAATAGACCAAGAGACCAAGCAAAGCGCTTTTGTACGGCTCAAACATATTCTGGTTTTTGTTTACGAACGATCCAAGCTCCCATTTTTGAGATAAGTGAATATTTTGGCCCCCACATAACCTTTATAAAAAAGTCAGTGAAAAATACTATAATAAGTATTCTTATGAGTATATATTCTTTTGCAAAAATTGTATAGAATACTGTTAATAGAGCAAACATCATCATAATCCCAGCCGTTGCTCGAATGGCTCTTTCATTTAATACAGGATACGGAGCATCTTTTCCATCTATTTGTAATCCAGGGATTTCTATTCCTATATGTTTTTTATATATCATACTTTATTATTTACAAAATATATCTTTGAGGGACTTCATGAGTTCTAAAATTCTTTCATCTACTATATAGTATTCAATAGATCTTCCCTCTCTTTTAGATCATAATAATCATTCTTCTTTCATTTGTGCTAAAAATTGGGAAGTTTGGGATTGCGAAATTTCAGTCGCTTCAACAATAGAGCCTACACTTTTGTGTCCTTTATTTAAAAAACATAGTATTGCAAGACGTTTGGGATGAGATATTAACTTCAGCATTTCAGCAACCTCCTCCGCCTGTTTAAATAATTCTGATTTCATGGTATTTATATATTACAAAAAACTAATATATAGAAAGAATATATTAGTTTTTTGTAATGTGTCAAAAGAATAATTCGGATATTTAAATGTACTATTTCTCTATTTCCCTCAGCATAGACAAGGCTGTCTCTTCTGTTTCCACTAGAATATTTGTTAGATTTAGTTTTTCTAACATTTCTTTTTCTTCATATTTATTTGCTTTCACGATTATTCTAGACCTTGGTGCCATAGAAGTTAATGCTTCACAGATCAAATAAAGTTTTTCGTTATTTCAAACAGAAACAATGATATTAGAAGCTTTTTTTATATCTATGGATTGTAATAAGTGCTTCTGATGTGCGTTTCAAAAAATAATATTTTTTCATAAATTTTTTCATTTTTTAAATACATTGTGATTCCCCTCTATTATTAAATGTTTCAATCATTTCTGATCCAAAGACTCTGAAATGACTTTACCAAGACGTCCAAAACCTACAAGAACTATATCATTATTTGTTTTTATATTTATTATATCCTGTTCAATAGAACCCTGATCATAATTGGGTAAAAATCTAGATAAAAAGTTAGTAATGAATGTAATGTTATTCAGTATAAATGGTGTAATAATCATAGAAATAATAACCATTATAATCAAGACCTGAGATAATTGATTTTCTATTACAGATTGAGCACTTGCCAGTTCAAAAATAACTATGGCAAACTCACCAACCTGAAAAAGTGATAATGCTGACTTGAAAGCGGTTCTCCCTTTCGATCAAAACCTCAGTAATAGAAAAACTATAATTATCTTAATAAAAAAGATTATCGGTAAAAATAACAATATATAGTGTATGTTTTCCACAATTATAGAAAAATCTAACTGCATACCTACCGTAATAAAGAAAACTCACAGTAATAAATCTCTAAAAGGTGATAGGTCAGCTTCAACTCGATGTTTATATTGTGTTTCAGCGATCAGTACCCCAGCTATTAAACCTCCTAGAGAATATCATAATCATAAATGATGTGATAAATATGAAGATCATAAAACGATGAGAAATATAGCTCCTATAAACAGTTCACTCGAGTTTGAAATACTTATTTTTCCAAAAAATGTATTGAGAAAATATCTTCAGACTATCCAAAGTAAGAATATTAATAAAACCGTACTTAATAAAACGTCTCATAATAGAATTCAAATAGACGCTTGATTGTCTCATAAAATGGATATCAATAATAGTATTGGTATAATAGCTATATCTTGAAACAAGAGAATACCTAATGTTTTTTGTCAGTATTCTTTATTTATATCACGGGTTTCATTTAAGATTTTTAGTACTATTGCGGTAGAAGATAAACTCAGTCAAGCTCATATAATTATCGAAGTATTCGTATCAAATCATAATCCAAATCTAACTACTAGGTAAAAAACAAGAGATGTTAATAAAACCTGTAATCATCCTATAACAAATACATCCTTCTTCATTCTCAAAAGATGTTTTACAGAGAATTCTAAACCAATGGTGAACATCAAAAAAACTATACCAAACTCTGCAACCAAATTAAGCTCATAGTTTCATTTAACACCATGCAACTGAAATAAATAAGCAATGATTATCCCGGTTGCAATATATCAAATTATGGTAGGAATATTAATTTTTTTAAGCAACAAATTTAATACGGTTGATGTAAAAATAGCGACTAAGATTATTTCAAGCATTTCCGATAAGATTGTTAAATAATACGTAACTAATAGTAGTATAATTTTAATTAAAAGTAAATCAAAAAAAACAGAAAATAAAAAAGCAAAACCTTGAAGTTTTCGTTGTAGTAATTATCAAATTTGAAAACTTTAGTAAAATAAATAGAATTCTAGGTATTGTCTATTAAATTACATGCATATGAAAGTTACAGCTGAAAAAAATGAAAAAGTCGCAAACATGATATTTGCATCCATCTACCCTCTTTACTTAGATAGATTGGAGAAGAATGGGAGAAGCAAGGAAGAACTCAACCAAGTAATAGAATGGTTCACGGGCTTCAATGAAGATCGATTACAAGCATTTATTGATGAAAAAGCAACTTTTAGAACATTTTTTGAAAAAGCAGAAATTCATCCCAATGCACATATGATCAAAGGAGTGGTTTGCGGTTACCGCATCGAAGAAATAGAAGATGAATTTGAGTTACATAAACAATGTAGACGTATGGAAAAGCTAATTGATGAATTAGCAAAAGGTCGTAAAATGGAGAAAATTCTACGTAAAGAAAAATAAAAAATATATTATTTAAACATTTTCAGTCTCAAACTATTACTTATAACACTCACACTACTCATGCTCATTGCAAAACTTGCAAAGATTGGAGATAGTATACCAAAAGCAGCGAGTGGAATTCAAATAGTATTATAGATAAATGCCCAAAATAGATTTTGTTTTATTATTCTGAGGGTTTGTCTTGATAGATGAATCGATGAAACTACTTTTTCAAGATTTCATTTTACTAAAACTATATCAGAGCTTTCAATAGCTATATCACTTCCTGTTCACATGGCAATTGCCAAGTCAGATTGAGTAAGTGCTGGAGCATCATTTATACCATCTCATACAAAAGCTACTTTCTTATTTTCAGATTGTATTTTTTTTATAACTTCTAGTTTATCTTCTGGCATCACTTCAGATATAATGGTATCTATTCATATTTGAGTTCCAATAAACTCTGCTGTATTTTTTGTATCTCAAGTGAGCATAATAACCTCAATATTCATAGAATGTAACTTATCTATGGTTTGTTTCACATTTTCTTTTGGTACATCAAGTAAAGATATCAGTCAAAATATTTCTGTATCACTTCAAACTATTATTGGTGTTTTTCATTTTATAGTGAGCTTATCTATTTGTGCATCTACTTCATCAGATATATTTTGAAATAACTTTCTATTCCCTAACTTAATATGCTCTCAAGATATACTCCCACATATTCACTTCCCTTTTATTTCTTCAAAATTTTCAACATCTCATTTCTTAATTTCATCTCTATAGTTTGCAATAGACTTTGATAATGGATGATGAGAGAGTGAAGAAAGAGATTTCGCTAAGCGTATGAATTCTTCTTCTGTTTTTTTAAATGCTATTACTTCTGTTACCTCTGGTTTTCCATTGGTGAGTGTACCGGTCTTATCAAATACTACTGCATCTATATCTTTTGTTTTTTCTAGTGTTTCAGCATTTTTAATAAGTATTCCATTTTTAGCCCCGACTCAAGTTCAAACCATTATTGCAGTAGGAGTAGCGAGTCAAAGCGCACATGGACAAGCAATTACGAGTGTAGCAACTGCCGCAATAATAGCATCACTTATATTTCATGATACTATATACCAAGATATAAAGGTAATAATTGATATTACAATAATTGTTGGAACAAATATTCAAGAAACCCTATCAGCTAAATGCTGAATAGGTGCTTTTGAAGATTGTGCATCATTTACAAGTGATATAATGCTTGCAAGCGTCCCTTCAGAATTTGTTTTGGTTACTTTTATATGAATACTTCCATCCAAATTTATCGTTCATCCAAAACATTCAGATCATTTTTCTTTATATACTGGAATACTTTCTCAAGTAAGCATTGATTCATCTATATTTGCTGATCAAGTAATTATAATTCCATCAAGAGCTACTTTTTCTCATGCTTTTACTACTATGATTTCTCATACTTTTATATCATCTATATCTTTTTCTACTCCTTTTTCTCAAGAAAGAACATAAGCTTTCTTGGCTCATAGTTCTAATAGTTTTCAAATAGCATCTCATGCTTTTGTTTTTGCTCTATGTTCCAAATACTTCCCGAGATTAATAAGAGTAATTATGGCAACTGCTGCTTCAAAATAAACGAGTAGTCCATCAAAAAACATTGCAATGACAGAATATATGAAAGCCGTAAGAGTTCACAAAGAAACGAGAGAATCCATAGTGAAGTGTTTCTTTAATAGTGATTTAAATGCACTCTTATGAAAATGTCACCCAAATACAAATACTACTATAAATGATAAAAAAGCATAGATATACATTATCAAATCTACTCAGAAAAATGATATTCATGTCATAAACTCTCAAAACATCATAGAAAATACTGGAAGAGAAAATATAGCTGAGAATATAAATCTCTTCAATATTTTATTATCCTTTTTCTCTTCGCTTTGATTTTCTAGCTTTTCATTTACTTTGAATCCATTTGATTCAATATCTTTTTTTATATCCGGAAAGCTCATTTTGGTTTCATCAAATTCTATATTTGCCATATTAGTAGCAAGATTTATAGATATACTTATAACTCCTTCTAAATCATTCAGCGAGTTCTGATTGACAGTGACACAACTGGCACACGTCATTCATTCAATTTTAAATTTCTTTTTCATAATTTTTTATTAATAAGTAACTACTATTTTTCACTGTCTCATTCACATAGAGGTACAAACTATATGATGAGTTCAAGGTTCTGCATTATATATTTCATACTCTATAGGAACTCCTTTCCTTACATAAGAAGCTTTTCTTGAGAGTGTTGGAATCGCTTGAGTTGACATACATCCCCTTCCGTTCGATGTTGGTGTGATAACTAATTTATAATTTCTTCATACTTTTAGTTCTATTATTTCAGGATCAGTAGACCACCCATTATGTCATATATGTATCACTTCCAGCTTAATATTATCTTTCTTTATTGTATCAGGTCTTCAAGTTTGTTCAATACTATTTTCCGAAGAACCTACACCCGAAAAATTTAATAAATTATAAGCATTGAATAGAGTAAAAACTCAAAAGAATATTACTATCGCTCAAATGATTTTATTTAATAAGGTAAATTTCTTTTCTTTAAAGTAACTCGAACCTAATCCAACCGAAAACAAAACTGGTGCAGTTCATAGAGCAAAAATCATCATAACGAGTCATCAAGACCAAAAGCTCCCACTACTTACTGCCAAAAGCTGCATAGTTTGTGTAAAACCACATGGTAAGAAGAATGTCAAAGCTCATACTATTGGAGCATATTTTGGCTGACCTAAATTCTCGATTTTGGAAGCAAAGGCTTTTGGCATATGAACTCAAAACTTTGCAAGGCTAGGAAGGATTTTTAAGATATTTAATCCCATATAGAGCAGTAAAAATCATACTACAAAAGTAATGATTCCAGTAAATGAAAAGCTTATACGAAATACTTCTCATACCATTCATAAGATTCCTCCCAATAGAAAAAATCCTCATATTCTTCATATCTGAAATCATAGTTGAACTTTTATATGACCAAGAGTAGAATGTGTAGAGTCTATGTACCTCGAAAAACCAATTATAATTCATCATGTAATTGCTAAACAGGTTGATACTGACGCTATAATTCAAACGAGAAATGCGCTTGAGTAGTTCATACTGCTCGTATCAGGTAGATAACTATATAAATCAAATATCTGTGTAAACATAAATAATATAATCACTAACAAAATAGCTATTATATTTCATAAAGTATCACCTGGTGAATGAGCAGTTTTACTTTCTCATTCTTCTACTACTCTAAATCCACTCTTTTCTATTAATGTAACCACCGCATCATAATCTGATTGATTTTTAGAATCAATTTCTAGAATTCACTTTTTGTGATTTACCATAACGAACTCTGCTCAGGGTATTTTTTTCAAACCTTTTTCAAGTATGAGTTCACAACTCACACAGTGCATACCTTTTATATGTATTATTTTTTTCATTTTAAATTTTTAAATACTAAAAAACTATCTCTTATAGATATATAAGTTGAGACACAAAATATGTCTATCAATTTATAAAAAGATAGTTTCTAAGTATTGGATTTTATGATTTTAGTCAGGTCTGTATAAGAATAGTTTCTGACCTTTCTTACCTGATTTGGTGGAGATGTTATTTTAGTGAGATTTTTGTTCTCATATAATTTGAGAGAGAAAGAGAATATATCTATAAAACTTTTTATTTTTATCTTAATTTTCTTATTTTCTTCTCTTATATTGCTTCATATACTGATACTTGAAATTCATCCTGATTCATAACAACATTCATGATTGTATAATTCCTTATCTTCATCACTACATCACGATATGCTTTTCATTTCCATGTTCATACTCATGTCCATTTCTTCCACTGCAAAAACCATCATAGTATTCCCTGAAAATACTACAAATGTGAATAAAAGGAGTATAAACGATGATAGTAGCTTTTTCATAGAGTATTATAAAAGTTAACTAAGACTCACTATAATCAAAATTTGAAAAAATCAAAGTGTACTACACCATTAAAATTTTGAACACCAAAAAAGTCTCATTAAAAACTTTATACACTTACTTCTTATACTCTTCTCTAGCCAATCTTTGTGCTTCTTTATGATTTACAATGATACCTATATAATTTAAATCATTTTGAATTGGATCATGTATAGATTTCAAATCTTCTTTTTCTAAGCTTGGTAGATATTTCCTTATAAACTTTGCATTCTTATCAAATTTTTGTGATTGGAGTATGGGACTAAATATTCTTAATGGCTTTGGATCTGCTCAAACTGATGCAGACCATTGCCAATTCCCAAAATTCACATTTTCATCATAATCGAGTAAATATTTCTTAAAGTGAGCTTCTCAAAGTCTCCAATCTATAAGTAAATCCTTTGTCAAAAAACTAGCCACTATCATGCGAGCTCTTCCGTGCATCCAATTGGTTTCTTTTAATTGTTTCATAGCAGCATCTACTACTGGATAACCTGTTTCTCAATTGCACCATTTTTCAAATAAAATTTTATCTTTTCTCCGCGCAATATTCCTTCTTTTTTCTTGAAATTCGTATTTCTTAGTATACGGAAAATAATAATTAATATGTTGCCAAAATTCTCTCCATGCTAATTCTGAAACATAGGTATGAGAAATATCTTTTACTTTTAAATACACTTCTCTCACAGAGAATATTCAAAATCTTAAATACACTGATAGCCTAGAAGTTCCATCCTTATCTAAATCATTTCTAAAGTCTTCGTAGTGGAGGAAATCAAAACTTTTTAATCGAGTATTTCAAAAATCGATATTAAAGTAAGGATGTTTTTCTCAGATAATTATTTCGTCAAGGAAATCACTGATACTAAAAGTATTTTTCACTTGAGTGAAGTTCATAGGTTTTTCTGGAATAATCTCTTTCTCTCATAGTTTTCTTTGCCAGAGCTTAAAATACGGTGTAAATACTTTTCTTTGTTCTATTTCCTCTGGTTCATTCAATAAGTAGTCATTTTCTCTAAAAAAATCTATATTCGCTCATAGACAATAAGACTCTATAATATCATCTCTTTTATTCCCATATGTTGAATATGTTTTATTGCAGAATAGAGACTCTATTTCAAACTTTTTACAAATTTCAGGAATTATTTTTTCTGGAAAATCATGGTATATAGTAAGCTTCCCTCAAAGCTTTTTCAGTTCTGAATCAAGATTTAAAAGAGCTTCTTTCAAAAAAAGAAACTTACGATCTTCTAACCCTAAAAAATCATTTATTATATTCTTATCTAAAATGAAAATACATAGAATATTTTCACTCGACTTAATAGCTTCTATAAATCATCTATTATCAAAAGTTCTTAAGTCCTGTCTAAACCAAAAAATTGAATTTTTATACATATATTCTTTTTTTACATTTTTTTAAAATCTCTACACTAAAGTTTCAGCAGTTTACCACTATCAGTTAACTCAACTAACTCTTGAGGGTAAGGGTTGAGTATTGTTTGTTTGAGTATATATTGACTTTTATCTCTGAGCGCCCAAGTTTTTAAGATAGATATAATGGAACTAGTTGGGATTCTTCATTCTCTATATACATCTAATGTTTCTAAAAAGAATTGTTTTTCTTCAGGAGAACAAGTTTTTTTAAAATATCAAAAAATATGAGTAACCACATTTATCATTTTTGATATTTTAGTTTCTGTTTCAAATAGCTCTAGAAGCTTTGCATAATATTTTTCATAAATTTCTGATAGATTTTCTCTATCATGTTGTGCTACTATTTGTCATAACTCTTTTTGTATATCTGGTGAATAAAACATAAAAAGGTATTTATTATATGCTTGAAAATCTAATAGGTCTGAAATCTTCCCCGTTTTTCTTATGCTTCTATAGTGAGCTAAACAAAATATTTTTGTGAGAAATGATTCTCTGAGTCTAAAGTTCTTCAGTCTTCATTCATCTTCTTTTGGAATATTTAAAAAATAATTTTCAATATTCTCAGAAAATAGTCATACTCATCATTTTTTGAAAGTATATCAATCTTTCTTATCATAAATTTTTACATCTCATATTCAACAAGTCGGAGATCTATTTTTGAGAACGAATCCATCAATATTGTCTTGCTTACTCAAAAATGTATCTGCAAACTTTTTCATTTTTTCACTGAGATCTAAATCGGTACTCGGTTGAATTAATATTTTCTTTCATTTATTTTCATAAATTCTCAGTGATTGTCTAGGGGTTGGAAGTCCTATGGCGACTTCTGGACATACTGGTATATAGTTAACAAAAGCTCCTAATGTAAGTAAAAAATCATCTTTTACTATATCTCAATTATATCGACAGTTATCAAAATTGATACATTTTGAAATTATTATATTTGGTTTGTTCATGTTTATTTTTTATATTTAGGTATAAAGATAGGAGTTTTTTCTATGTACTCTTCATAGTTTATTTTATTTTTATAACTTTTTTCTTTTAAAGGTATTCAAGAAACAAAGAGTAATAAGAAACCAATAACAAAGAATCAGATTCATCAGTAAAAACTAAATTGAATAGAAATAATAGTAATACCAAACCAAAAAAATATTTCTCAAAAGTAATTTGGATGCCTAGAGTATTTCCATAATCAGCCAGTAAATATTGTATTCTTTTTCTTATTCTTTGAGTCTATATATTTTTGAACTTGTATGTCAGCAATAGTTTCGTATATCAATCCAAAAGTAGAAACTATTACTCAGAAAAAGTTGATATATACATTGCTTTCCTCTCATACAAAAATCACAAAAAGAGGAATAGCGACTAAAACAAGTAAAAACATTTGCAATAAATATACTTGGAAAAAACTTCTCGTATAGAAATATTTCCATTCATCTCTCCAAACTGCGTATCTTGTATCCTCTGTCTTATGTTTCAATTTTTTTCTTAGAATTGAAGCTGATATTCTCAGTGACCAGAAAAATATCAGAAAATATGTCACTATTTGAGAAATTTCAAATATCTGGTTCTGATATATTAAAGCAGAAGAAATGATAAGAAATCATATTCACCAAAACACATCAACGATTGAATTATCTTTTATAACTATTGAAGTAATAAACAATCATATATAACAAAGAAAAAGTAGAAATAAAATCTCAATCATACTATTTAAATAACTTTAGTATATAAAAACTCACCAGAGCAATAGACATTCAAACAAAAGTTCACCAAGCTATATCTAGAATAGTAAATTTAATCGAGTAGTTCGTTATAAATGTAAGATTTGTTAGATCATACATTGCATAACTCATACATCATAACAAAGCTCCATACAAAGCTACATCTCTATAATTTGTAAACTGAAGCGTAACAAATATAACTATCATTGATGAGATAATAAACCATGCTAGTAATCACACACCTAATTGTATTTTAATCTTTCATCATTCAACTACTATAAGATTTCAGAATTCTCTTATAATAAAGTCTTTTGTAATACTCCCTAACCAAACCGTATCTAAAATTAAAATAGTGATAAATGCTGATAAAAACACTAAAAAATACTTTATATAGTCCATAATATTGTAATTAAAAAATAAAAACAGCAAAAGATACAAAATTTCTAGAGTTTTGTAAAAAAGACTTCATCAGTATATATTGTGGTGTTCAAACCTTATACTTATGATAATAAATATCAATAGTTTTGCAAATCAGTATATCTGAATAATAGCTCTCCATGATATAAGGCTGCAGTATTAAGGTATAGTTGATATGCGAGTGAAAACAAAGTAGCAAAAATGAAAGATACTCTCCTAAACTTATTATCACAAGATAAACAAGAAACAATCTCAGAAGTTGTTTCAGCTCAATATAACCCTCCTCTTAGCTTTCCCTTAACGAGAAGAAATGAAATAATTATTCGAATAAAGTAAAGAATTATCTTATGGAATACAAGATATTGTTGAGATAACAAAAAACTCACTCCGAAAAGTGAGTTTTTTCTTTTAAAATATATTTGGTGGACTATGTTAGTAGAAATTTGAACCAGTTGTTGAAGTAAAATTAGTCAATAACCTTGTAATTGTCATTTTCTAAATCATCAAAGATATTATCTAATTTTATCGATAAATCAGTAAGAGAATCTTTCGTTATATTCTTTCAAAACTTTGTTTCTTTTCTAATAATATAAAAAGGAAGATAATTTCCATTTCTTTCTTGAAATAGCACAAGCAATCTCACTTTTTTATGAAGTAAGTATCACTTCAATACTTTTCTATTTCTTAATGTTCATATTTCAATAAAGTTTTTTAATCCAGACCTATGTTTCTCTATTTCTCATTTTATATCATCAACTCACACTGATTTCAACTTATCTAACAATTTTTCAAATGTTTTTGTTATTAAAATCATAGAGTATCGAGTTTATCAGATATCTTTTCAAGCTTCCCCTTTATTTGCGTGTCCTCTATCATTTTATCAAAAAAACTGTCTTCTATATTAAAGTTCACTATTTCAGGTTGAGCAGTAAAGCTTTTCATAAAGTACCTAATAAGCATACTTCCATCGAGGCCTTTTTCCTTAGAAATACTTAAAAATTCTTTCTTTAAGTCCTCATCTACTCTTATTTGTAATGTAGTTGTCATAATATATGTAATTACAATGTATATACATATATTATATTAATATTATGAAATATGCAAATATTTTTGAACATAAAAAGTCTGGCTAAGAGTGCAATCTCAGCCAGACTTTTCTTTCAAAATATATTTGGTGGGACAAGTCGTCGGTTGGCTGAACTTTCTTTTATGAGGCAGTTTTCGATTTTGCTGATAAACTAAAGCAAAACTACCTAGATTTAAAAAAAATTATTTATTAAACTAAAAGATACTAAAGTTTCATCTTTATTTTAAAAGGCATTTATTTTTTATAAGTGTCTTTTAAAATTAGCATGCCATATTTGACTTTAATTACTAATTAGCTAGAATGCACTAGCTGAACAAATCTTCCGACTTTGATAAAAGTTAAAAAGAGGGGTATTTTTTTACTCTTCCTTCTTTTTATGATTTTTATCAAACTAGAGGATTTGTTCAGCGACAAATGGAGTATTAAAATATCCCTCTTTTTGTCGTTTTTGAATAAATATTTTCATGGGGTGTATCCGATCTTCCTTCGTGGTAACAATGCTAATGATGGTGCTATCGGCGGTGCTGTTTCGCTCAATCTCAACTGAAATTCTGATGATTCGAATGATAATATCTCGTTCCGCCCTTCTGAGTAATTCTTAACTACAATTGATACATAATTTTATGTATAGTAACAGAATGAAGAATTTAAAAGAATTACAGGATATTACCCCTTTCCGAATTTAGGATAAAGTGGCTCAAAAAAGGTATAACTACATTTGGTATCTATACCTTTTTAATATGTGAAAATGTTTAATGAAAAAGAAATTCTACAAGCATATAAACTAGCTATAAAAACAAGAAAAAACAAACTTCAATGAGTAATGTTTAATAAAGAAATTGAGAAAAACCTTAATGATACTTTAAACCAGCTAAAAAATAGAACATATATTCATTGAAATTATAAGAAAATAATATTGAATGACGGCAAAAAGAGGTATATTTTCACTCCTCATGTAAGAGATCATCTAGTGCATCATCTACTATATAAAAATATTTATCAAATATTAGATTCTAAAATTCCACATAATTCTTTTGCTTCTAGAAAATGAAAATGAATACATAAATGATTAAAATATTTTCAAGATAAACTTTATAAAGCCAATCAAAAAAACTCTAATTTATGGTATATGAAAATAGATATGAGTAAATATTTTTACAGTATTCCTCATGTAGAACTCAAAACAAAGTTATTTAAATTTATAAAAGATAAAGATTTAATCTATCTTATAAATCTCATAATTGATAGTTATCAAGCTCCTAATATATATGATCATTTGTTCCCTGAGGATTGATATTATAACTCTACAAAAAAGAAGTGATTACCAATATGAGCCATAACATCTCAAGTATTTGCTAATTTTTATCTATATGATGTAGATCACTATATTAATCACAACTTAAAATCTCAAATATACTTGAGATATATGGATGATCTAATATTTGTTGATACTATTGAAAACCTAAAAATTATAAAAAAAGAAGTACTTAAAAAATTAAATGAAAATAAACTTTTTATTGTATATAACAGAATAAAAGTAAATAAGCTCTCTCAATGAATAAACCTCCTTTGATTTAAAGTTAAAATCAAAAATAACAAAATTTTTACAGAAGTTACTAGGAACAATAAGAAAAAACTATGGAAATTAAAAGATGACATAGATAATATAAACTTTAGCTCTTTAAATAGTGATGACCTAAAAAGAGTACAATCAGTTATTGAATCAAGAAAATCCCATTTTAAACATACTTATAATTCAGATAAATACTTAAAAGAATACTCACTTACTGCAAATATCCTCCTAGAATATTTAAAAATAAAATCGCTTATTTCTTTTCAAATAAACGATTTATTAAAAACTAACTAGTTTTTTCTTTATTAATTATTGTTTTAGCTATTTTTAAAATTTCTAACCATCTTTCTCATAGATCAAGAAAAGATGATTCACTATTTTTAATTCACATAGTATAAAGTAACCTTGAAAATTCTCTTATTACAAGAACTTTATTAAAAACATTTTCCATTACTTCTTTTCTATTTCAAATATTATACATATATTTGTAAATATCTTCTAATAAATCCATATAAAGCCTTTCTATTTTATCACGAAAGTAATATCTTTCTTTTCTAGGCATTTTCATTAACCAAGTTGAAAGTAGAGTATAAACTTCCTCTACTTTATTTTTTAGCAAAAATTCATTTCACTTCTTTTCTTCTAATCATATTTTATACAATCAAAGTATTCTATCCTTTGTTAGAGTATAATCTTCTACATTGACACTATATTTATCAGAATAAGGATTTCCATCATAAGATTTTACAAGTTTATATTCATCTTCATTCTTATTTTTAGAGATCAAAACTATTCAAATTTTTAAATTTTGCAGTCTAGTTATCCAATCTTTTAAACTATTATCAGGAAATCAAACTTTAATATTTTCTTTATCGAGTTTAGTTAATTTCAGATTAAAATATTTTGAGAGGAAAAAAGCTTCCTCTCAAATTGCTATCCAAAAAATTCATTTTTTTATAAGTTTTATTTTGGTCTTGTATTTTGAATCAAAACTAGACCAGACATCTTTTATTTTCATATAATATACAAGTAGTTAGTAACCAATATTTTTGTGTGGCTATCGCCTAACAAAAATATTAAACAAGTAACCATTAAGAATTACACAGAAGGGCGGAACGAGACATCACCAGCCGAACCATCAGAACGCCAGCGGAGAAGGAGCGAAACAGCACCGCCGATAGCACCACCATAAGCATCGTTACCACGAAGGAAGCCTCTTATAGTTCAACTACTATTTTTATAAACTCAATAATCTCTAAACATATATCATTGACTAGAAAAATTATCTGTTTTAATTCAATAATCTATTCAAAACTCTTCTTCCACTTTTTCAATGAGAGGATGTAATTTCTCATATCATGACTCATCCTTATCAGCTTTTACTCATTCAAAAGAAACATATTCATCTCATAAATATTTCTTTATCAACTCTCAAAGAATAGCTTCATAAACTATATTTGATGTATTAAATCACAATTTCATACACTCTCTTACAGCATCTGTATCTGAACTAGTATTATATGAAGATATATTTATAACATTATCTCAGTTATTATCTTTTATATATGTTTTTCAATAAATTATATAGTCATTGTTAATTTCCTGATCTAAGAAATCTTCTCATAAATCAGAATTTTTAGCTAATTGTTCTCAGATATATGTTTCTCTTAATTTTTTTCATTTCAAAAACTCAGGAACTTGTATTGCCATAAATGATATACCATTTATAAGTACCTCAGATACTGATAATTTTTCTCAAGACACGATGATATTTTTTTCACTTTTTATCTCTATATCATCAGGATTTAAAGTATTAACTCAATTTTTATCACTTTCACTTAGATTTACCTCTAAAGTCGCTCAGTTTACATCAACTGTTCCATCATTTTTATATTGATCTAATAATGCTAATCTTCTAGATGTAATAAATCATGTTAAACTCATATTTTCAGTTAATCACTCATTAGAGTTACTAGTTGTTGTAGTAGGAGTATTTGCAAATTCACTACTTGAATCTTCTTCTTTTAAAATATTATATTTATCTAACCAATATCATCATAGATCTTCTATTAAATCTACTACATCTTGATCATATCTTGTTTTCCAAATAAGTTCTAATATATTATCAATATCATCTTTAGAGGTTTCATAATCTGTTTTTCATTCCATATTTTCTAATAATCTATCAGATATATCTGCAATATTATCCCAAGTTTCATCTCAGTGATTTTCAATAGATTTTTGTGATAATAACTTAATAAATGTTTTTTGTTTTTTATTTTTATCTGATAAATTTAAATCACTTAAGTTTCTTATTCCATAAGGATCTAAATTTGAAAGTTCATAAGAATCAATAAACTTTGTATCTCAATCATTGAAAATATCATCTCTTCACATTATATTTCTTTCTAACTCTACTCTACTAATATCTACTATTCTTTCTTCTAATAATGAAATATCTGACATTATAATCAATCAATTTTGTGAAAATATTTTAATTAATAATAATCTATCATTTACAGGATATGCACCATTTGATACAAATTCTGCAATTTTTGTTTTTATAAACTGTTTAAATCAAAGTCATGATTCTTTAAATCATTTAAACATACTTGCAAAGTTTCATATTTCAAGTATTGCTTTTTGTAAATATATTCATGATTTATCTGATCATCATACATTTATACTTAATCAAGTTCATTTTCATAAATAACTATCCTCTATTTCTTTTAAAGCTTTAACAAGATTATATAAAATATTATCTTTTCATAAAGACTCTTTATCTAAATCATAAATAAAACCTCATTTTTCCATCAAATTGGCTAAAGCTAAGTCATAAGTTTCGTCAGTAGTAAAATAAGGAACTTGAACTCATTTAAAAAGCCTAACAATTGCAGGATCTAGTTCTTCTCTATCAGGATGTTTTTCTGATTTAATATTTGCTGTTGCTATTATTCAAGTTGAGTTTAAAGTATATCTTTTATTACCATCTTCTTGAGGAGCATATTCACTTCATGGTTTTAGAGTAAAAAGATGTTTTACTCTCATAAGTACATCATTTGGTATTAAATCTATTTCATCAATAACTGGAACTTTTCAATCAACAAATGCTTTTAATAATTTTCAAAGTTCTGTCGTTGTTTCTATTTGTCATTTTAAAGCAGGTTTTGCAATAAATTCTGAAGCTGTTATTCATCAGTGTCCTGATAATATCATAGCAAATTCATCTACCACTCATGATTTTTCCTTTTCTTCTGAGTTATATGCTTTTATATCATCTGATAGAGTTTTTCAAGATATATCACTATAACCTATATTTAAACTTTCAAGTGCTTTTATAGCTAATACTGTTTTACCTGTTCATGTAGGTCATGATAATAAAACATTTTCTCACATTACTAGTTTTTCTATAACTTCATCTATTATTTTTTGTCTAGATGGGAATGTAATAAAACCTTTATCTTCAAGATCTTTTCTATATCTTTTTAAATCTCATAATCTATGAGCTGTAGCTGTTTCTCTAGACTGTAATAATTCAACTTTTTTATTTTCTTCTTTTACTATTAAACTTTGAATTTGTTTAATTTTAGCAACTTGAGCTGGAGTAAGAGTTTTATGGGTAACAAATGATTTTATTCTTAATCATAAAATAAATTTTTTAGCTTTTTTAATAGTTTCCTCTATTTTCAATACTTTTTCTAAACCTTTTTTTCAGTCATCTAGCATCTCAAAATTATCTTTCCTATCTTCTAATTCCTTTAAATATGATTCCCTTATATTTTGATCAGAGTATAATTCCCTCATTCTTTCAAGAGTATTTACTTCTACTTCTCTAGGATCAAGAATAGCATCTAAGTCTAAATCATCAGTTTCTTCAGTAGTTAATGTAGATATAACATCATCTCATAATTCTCATTTTACATACATATCTATTGCTGTTTTGATTTCATCTCTTCTTTTATTGTATTCCTCTTCTTTATTTTTTACCAACTCTTCAAGTTCTGAAGTTTTGTCTTTTGTATATTCTACTTTTTCTCAATCAAGAATAGCATCTACTTTTTCTTTAGATCCATCTTGTAATCATTTTAATCCTCTTTTTAGTTTTTTTAACAACTTAAAATCTTCTTCTAAAAGATCGTGCAAATTTTCTTTAGAAAAATATGATCAAACTAAACTTGCTAACTCAACTACACCTGAGCTTGTTTCTAAGGTTAAGTCTGCATTTTTATTTATATTATTAACCATTTTTTTGTTAATTAAATATTATTTCTTTTATTTTAACATAATTTTGTTTTTTATGCAAAAATTGACACATTTGTTTTTATAAAGTTTAGTATATTTGATTTAATTTAAAATTTATGATAAGATAAAAGAAAAATATAATACTTATAAATCTAATGTATGATGGATCTTAATTTACATACTAATTCAAACGAAACTGAACAGGCTTTTGAAAGCTTAAAAAGTTGGGTAGATTTTTATTCAAAAAAATCATGAATTAACTTTGTAATAGACGAAAAACTAGATGCACCAGCCGCAGTTCCTGATAATTCTATAAATAATGATTTAACTATTATTTTAAATCCAAAATTGCTAAAACAAAAATTCAAACTTACAGATGAACAGTTACTTTTTGTATTATTTCATGAGATAGAACATTTAATAGAAGATTCAAAATTAAAAAGTTCCCCTAAATGACAGAAAGTAGCAAATGAAAGAAAAAAGAGACTAACTGAAGCTAAACATCTAGCAAAAGCAATACATACTTTAGAAAATATTGTAAGAGATGTTTATGTTAATAATGAAGTATCAAAAAAAGCTCCTGTATTATGACAAGCAAAAAGATCTAACTACAAAGATCATTTTTTCAAAGAGAGTGATTTTTTAAATATGCCTGAAGTTTGAAAAGATTGAAAAGAAACTTGAAAAACTTCTCCTCTCCCAAAACACTTACAATTTGCATACACTATTCTTAGAGAAGCTATGTTACCTGATGAAAAATGTAATATAGACCCTGAAATCAGAAAAATAGTAAATAGATTTAAAAGAGCTTGAGTTATAAATAAAGCTAGCTCTTGAAGTTTATCTGATAGATTAGAAAGTATATGGAAATATTTAGAACCTACTTATAAAAGATTTTTAGAAGAAGATATTAAAAATAATAAAGATAGTAATCAAAATAATAATTGAGATTCTTCTAATTCAGGAGATTCTGATCCATCTAACTCAAATTGAACACCAAATAATAATTGAGAATGAAACAGTAATGAAGCTAATAGTAATAACGGTAATGAGTCTGAATGAAATAGCAAAGATGGAGTTATGGATAAGGTTAAAAAAGCCATAAAAAAGTTAACTTGAGATCAAAAAGAGCAAGATAATAATGATTCTAATAAAAAAGAGTCCGATGATGAAAAAAAACAAGAAAATGAAAATATTGAACCTAAAAATCCTTTTGATGATATTTATGAAGATTATTGAGAATTACCTCATATTTTAGATGATAATCTAGAAAAAGAGGATATGAAAAAAGTTAAAGAAAAAATTAAACAAAAAGTAGAATGAAGTAAACCTAAATCAAGAGAACAACTAGAATTAGAAAAAAGAGCTGAAAATATGTGAGTTGATCCTGATAATGATAAAGAAATTGAAAATACTGTTAAAAGATTAAGAGATTATGACAAATTTCTTGAAAGATTAAAATGATTAAAAGATACTGAAACATGAAATAGTGTTATGGAAGAAATTTATAATTTATTTCAAAACATTAGAGCTAAAAGATTAAAACCTAAAATGAAATCTAGATGACCTGTAGATATGGAACATTGAGTAAGACTTGATACTTGATCTATTGCTACATGAATTGCTCAGGTTAAATCTTGAGAGACTAATCCTGTTATGTTTAAAGAAGATATAAAACATGTAAAAGAAAATTTACTTGTTTGAGATTTTGATTTAACTATTGTTGCTGATTGAACATGAAGTATGTGATGAGAAAAAAACAGACAACAAAAAATTGCATTTCTTCTTATTCTAGAAGCATTAAAAATACTACATGATAAATTTGAAATAAATAAATCTAAACTAAAACAACCTATTAATTTTGAAACTGAGTGATTTATTTTCGGAAGCAATTCTAGATGTATAAAAGAAAAATCTAGTGATTTTAAAGATAGTGAAAAGCTTGCGGTCTACTCTTCACTAGATGAAGATGATTGACCTGATAACAATGAATGACTTTTACTTGAAAAAATGTATAAAGACTTTTCTAATAATACCTCTGAATCTGAAAAAAAAGAAATAAAAGAATGAAAAACTAAAAAAATTATTATTGTTTTAAGTGATTGATGACAAGATGTAGCAGAGTATGAAAGAAAATTAAGAGAAAATATAAAGAATTTTAGGAATGATTGAGTTTTAGTTTATGCAGTAGGTATAACAAATGATTGAAGTCCTGTTGTTGACCTGTTTGCTTGAGAAAATAAATCTCTTTGATTTTGACAAGTTTGCGAAAAAGCTGAAGATTTATCTAGAACTTTAAAAGACTTACTTATTGATCACATAAAGAATGTTTAAAAATAAGACATAGTTTACATGTCTTATTTTTAGTTAATTTCGGTAATTTTAACAAGAATTCACTTTCAATAAAGCATAATATCTCTTAACTCTTCTAATTCTTCCTTTTTAATCACTTTTGCACCATGTGAATCTGCATTTCTAAATCTTTCTCTAATTAATGATATTAGATTTGGTAGATCAGTATAAATTTCATCTCATAATAAATCAAATTGTTTTCATTTTATTAAATTTCTATTATCCCAATTTATTCATAAATCAAAATTAAAATTCCCAAATTTTTCTTTAATATGTTTTATTAAGCTTTTATTATAAGTCAATAGAGTTTGCATAGTTCAAAGATCTAAAAGTTCTGTTTGATAATTAAAATAATCTAATGTTTTATATTTAAGGTTATTTTTAGGATTTTTTTCTTCCTCTTCCATTATTTCATAAGACACCTCTTCATCATCTCTAATTCTATCAAATATTTTATTTCTTAATTCTAATTCAAATGCCTTTACTAGTTCTCATCATGAGAAATTATAAGTATTGTTATCTTTATTATCAAAATAGTTTTTTTCTGCAGTAGTTAAAAATACTTTTGAATCATCTTCTAATTTATTCCAATAATCTCAAAAAACTCTCTTTAATTCTTTATCATCAAAAAATTCTAACTGCTTAATATTACTATCTTTTAAAAGACTTTCTTCAAATGAAGATTCTAACCTAGAAGTAAATTTATCTATATTTCATTTTTCTAAATATTTAAATAAAGTTCTGTAATCTTTAGGAGAACAAAAACTAAAATAATATTTTTGATCTATTCATTTTTCTTCTAATTTTTTATTTAGATCATCAAAGTGCTTTTTTGCCTGTAGATATTTTGCTTTATTTTGTATAAAACTTCTTGAATATTCTTTTTCAGACTCAGTTCACTTTATTTCAATTACTAATATTTTATTTCAAGATTTTATAAAAAAATCAGGATTAAACTTTCATACTTTAGGAGTTCTAGTTCAATGTATCCATCTATATTCTAAATCATAAAAACCTCTATCTTTTGATTTAAAAAATGCATCAATAATTTTAAAATATTTTTCATCAACTAAATATTCAATAAATTGTTTTTCAGGAGTACTTGAGGCAATATTTAAATTTAAAGGGGTTTTATTAAGATGAGAATTTTCTATTTTAATAGTATATTTTTTTCATGCATCATTTCATGATTCTTCTAAACTTCTTAAAGTCTCGAAAGCATTTAATATTTCTAATCATTTTTTATCCTCATCTTCAGAATATTTAATACTACTCTCATCATAAAAAATATATGATTTTCACTTTTTAACTGTAGATATTGAAACTCAAGATTTTCATAATCAAGATGATTCTTTATATATATCTAATTCTACTATATCTTTAGCTTCTTTATTATATCTAATATTTTTAGTTCAAAATCTTTTCATTACTCAAAATCATCATAAGATTTTTACAGAATTCTCTTTACTTATTTTTTGATTATCTAATCACTTTTTATCTAAAGATTTTTGAATAATATTTTTTATATTTTCAAAATTTAATTCCTCTAATTTTTCAATTTCCTCTTCTTTAGCTCATTCACTCTCAAGTTCTATACACCAACTTCTAATTTTATTTTCAATTTCTAACGATAATTCATCTATAGTTTTTGTTTCTTTTTTTATGGTTATTTGTTTTTCAATTTCATTATCACTTCACATTGTTCAGTAAGTGATATTAACTTCTTCCTCTTCATCATCAGAAAATAAATTAAATCAATCTTTAAAGTTTGGAGCTTTATATTCTGTTGTTTTTGCTTCCTCTATTTGATCCTCATCATATTCTAAGTTATAGATAGGAAAACTATAATCTTTTTTACTTTCAATTGGATAAGAGTAAATTTTATCTTCTTTTTCTAATATTTCATCAACTAGATGAGATATATTATCTTTAAATTTTTTATGATTTAAAACAGTTACAGTTAAATCTTCTCATTTATATTCTACAGGTACTCTTAATCATCTTCATATAACCTGAGATATTAAAAGTTTAGAGTTAAATGCTTTTTCTTCAGAAGGAACTATTTGAAATACATTTGGAACATCCCATCATTCAGTTAACATTGCAACACTACAAATCCATTCAACAGGATTATTTTTATCTCATACTGTTTTTAATATATCTAGGTTATCTTTATGTTTCTTATCAGATGTTACTATTAAAACTTTCTTTTCAAGTTCTTCTTTACTTATTCATTCCTCTTTATGCAAAAAATCAATTAACTCTGTTTTATCTTTATCACAATGTTTAATATCTTTTGAGATAAGAATAGTTATAGGTTTTATTTTATTGTAGATTTTAATAGCTTCCCTATGGTTTTCAAGTATTAATTGCATTCTTCATAAAGAATCAAAAACCTTATCAGAATCTTTTATATAATTAACTGTCTTTATAAACTTATCATCCATTCACTCTAAAATAGAGTATCTATAAATAATATCTGTAAAATAATCACTATCTATATAAGGTGTTCAAGTAAATCATACAATATACTTAAAATTAAAATCTTTATCAGCTAAAAATTCATACCATTTTTTTACATCAACATTTGCTTTTGAATAAATATGATGAGCTTCATCATTTAATATTAAAGTTTTTTCTCAAACTCATAAAACACTATCTTTAATAGCTGAACTAGTATTTTTATAAGTAGAATGTATATTTTCTACACATATATTTCACTCCTCTATAGTCTTAGTTGCTTGAATAATTGTTGGATTTTTAAAAGCACTATCTTTTGGTAATAATTCTTTTAAATCTCTATCGCTAGATAAGCTCTTAAATTTAGATGTTAATCAATCTTCAATTGTAACTGATGGTGCTAAAACTAATACTCTATCAATTTTTCACTCACAAAGCATTATTTGAGCAATTCAATAAATCACATAAGACTTTCAAGTTCAAGTAGCTAAATCAATATTACAACTTAATTTATCTTTTAAATTTATCTTATCCTCAAAGTTACTAAAAGTTTTATGTTTTTCTTTTAATATATCACTATTATCATAGTTTTCTATCGCTAAGTCTAATAAATTCTTATACCTTCATCAAAGTAAATAAATACATGCTTGTTTTATAGCTTGTTTTTGATATTCACGAGTTCAACAAAGTTTATCAATAAAAGCCTCATATTTATTGATATTAAAATTATTCGGATTATAGGATGAAGATATTTGTAAAACTAAATCTTCCTCTTTAATTTTTAGTTGCATGTTTTTATTTATTTTTTAAAGTTATCTAAAGTAATTATTTCCTTTTTCTCATTTCAAAATATATCTATATATATAATCATACAATTATCTTTTAATCTATCTTTATCTAATTCAATTATATAATCATTTTTTCTAATATTATCAGCAAAAATAACTTCTTCAAAATTAATATATTTTCAATTATATTCATAATCAATTATTACTGTAGAAAGTGTTTCAAGGTTTTTATAGTCGAGTTTTTTATTAGATATAACCTTAGATTCAAAGGTATTAATTTTTATCTGTGCTTTATCTTTAAATAATTTATAATCAACTTTTACTTTTGGTATTCTAATAAAATCGAACCCTACAGCTTCAACGGTATTATTTACATCATCTTCACTTGTAGGTTGTTTTATTTTTTCAAATTCTTTTGTGTATAATTCTTTAATGATTGAATAAGGAACTCTAAGTAAAAAATACTCTCTTCAATTAATATTAACCACATCTTCAAATATTCCATCTATTTTTGTAGCTGGAGCTATTATATAAACTCTTTTTCAAACCTTAGATCATATCTTTTCGTCAATATTTTCTAAATAACCCCTATCTAAAACAATTCATTCTCTTCCGTGATTATAATCGAACACCTGAACATGATTTAGATTCAAATATCAATCAAATTTAATTCAATCAATTTTATGTTCCTCTTGTTTGCATTGAAATAATGATAAAGTAAACCAAACAAAAGTTTTCCAATCAAGATTTTTTAATATTTGAAAATCATATAATCAAGCATTATATACCGCAAATGGTTTCGGTTTTAATTCCTTTCATTTATTTCAAATCTCTTCTTTTAGATTCATTAATCTATTTTGAATAGTATAAATAGACAATTTACCTCAATCTATACCTATCCATTTTCTTCATAATTTTTCAGCAACTGCAACAGTAGTTCAACTTCATGAAAATGCATCTAATACTATATCTCATTCATTTGAGCTAGCTTTAATTATTCTTTCTAATAAAGCTTCTGGCTTTTGTGTAGGATATCAAACTCTTTCTTTTTTATCCTTAGGATCTAAATAATTAATATTCCATACATCATCATAAGCTTGTGATTGAAATATATAAATAACATCTTTTTTTCAAGGTACTTTTCATGGATTATTTTTTAGCCACTTATCTATATTTCTTTTAAACCTTACATCCTTAGGCATATAATCTCATCTAATCTCATTTCAGTTAACAATATATTTTCACCAATTTTTATAATCCGACATTTCTTCTATTTTAACATCTTTATTTCTCTCTAAATGAAATAAATTATGATCAGATTTTTTATAAAAATATAATATATCATGTTTTTTAGGAAAATATTTTCTTACCTGTCAATGAAAACTTTTATAATGCCATATTATTTCATTTTGAAAATTATTTTCTCAAAAAATTTCATCTAAAACAATTTTTATATAATGACATTTTTTATCATCTAAGTGAACATATATACTTCCATCATTAGCTAATAACTCTCTCATTAAAACTAATCTTTTCCTAATAAATTCTACGAATTCAGCTCATGCCACTTTATCAGTATAAGCTTTTTCTCATTGTCACGAAGCAAAATCACTTTTTGTAGCAAATGGTGGATCTATATAAATCAATTTAATTCATCAATTTTCTTTAATTTGTTTTTGAAGTAATGAATCAGTTAGAAGAGTTTTTAAAACTTGTAAGTTATCTCAAAATATAAGTTTATTATACCATCATTTAAATTTTTCTTTTGTTTCAGCTTCTCTAATAAAATCCTGATGTTCAATAACTTCATCAGGATGAAATGTTTTTATTTTTTGTAATGGAGAGGCATAAGTATTTGCAATTATATCCTCTTCTTTCTCTTTTACTCAATATTTAAGTTCATATTCTTTTTTCTCTATCTCTTTTCAAAAAATTAAATCTTTATATTTTACTGGGACTGTATCTCAATTTTTTAAGCACTCACAAATTAATTTTATATCATTATCAGTAATTTTTTTCGACATAAAAAGCATATTAAATAATTAATATGCTAAAATACATCAATTTTAAATTCAAGCTTTAATAGTTTATAATAGTTTTAGCAAACAAAAAAGGGTAACTTAAGTACTCTGTGTTTGCTAAAACATAAACTTCTGCTTGAACATTAAAACTCAAAAGAAGGGTGAGTAACCTAAGTTACCCATCTCTGTTCTTAATGTTCTAGCTTACAGTTGTAAGCATATTGTTTATATTTTAGCTTCTTAAATATAAGAAAAAATTTAATTTTTGCAAGGCTCATATAAAAGTAAAATAGCTATAGATATAACTATAGCTATTAGTGTTTTTTAAAGCATCATATTTTTCATTCAATCCTTGTATATCAATTATAACATTTACACATTTGAGCTTCATTATCATAATATACATACCATCATTGCCCTGCACATATTGGTAACATCCTTATCTTAAAATCATACTTTAAAATAAGAATAGAAACTCAAAACATATAAATTATAAAAAATCATCAAAAGAATACCTTTTCTACTGTTTTCATTTTTTATATAAAAAAAGAGTAAGTATAAGTTACTTACTCTAACTTGATTCTTTGAATTAAAAAGCGGAGAAAGCAACCCCGCTACCCAACTGAAAAATACGATAAAAATCATATAAAACAATGGAAGGTTAACTTTCTCCACTCTTTATACGATTTTTATCTCAAAAATTTATTATTTTCAGTTAAGTAGCTTAGATAATATAATAATTTTCCATTTTTTTACAAGCTGTTTTACTTTCTCTGATCATAAAGTGTAATTAATTCCTTTATATCAGCAATCAAAGCAGGTCTATTATCAAGATAGTCATTAAATTTAAAACTATTTTCCAAATCTTCCTTTATAAATTTTCAAAACTTAGATTCCTTTAAAAACATATTTTTTTGATATTCCTCACCATTATCCTGAAAGTGAGGTTTGTCTGTTTTCCATAAATCAAATCACCAATCTATTCAGTATTTTGTTGCAACTTCAGCTATCTCTTTCCAACTATAAATATCTTTTGGATAAAGCTCTTTTCATTTAAAAGCTATATCTATCGCTAGTCACTGAGTATGATTGGAATTTAAAGTCCAAGTTACCTTTTTTCACTTCTTAGTTCTACCAAGTGAATATAAATAATTTTGTCTTTCCTGACTCCTCCAACTTTCAGTGATAAATATCTTATCTCAAACATCCTTTAAGAATAATTCAACTTTTTTTCTGAATCTAGGATGTAACTTTTCATAACCTCTGTATAATCTCATATTATTTTTTTATAAAATAAAATTCTTTTCAATATTTACATAAAAGAAAAAAACAAATAAATTTAATAGAAAAACGATGAGAAAATTTTGCCCAATGTAGAAGTTTATATATCTTACTAGCAAACTTATAGTTTGATTTGTAAAAGCCTTTACTAAAACGGAAATCAATATCATGCTCTACACAAATCATTCTTATATCTTCATATAATTTTTCTGACTTTTTCTTACCAAATCAAGGAATAATTTCTAAATTATCTTTTAAGATTTTATCAAAACTTATTCCTCACTTTCATCAACAACCATTTACTATTTCTCAATAAAATAAAGCTCCAAGTTCTTGTTTAGTAAGACTATATTCTAAAATTTTATCTATACTTCTCATATTATTTTGTAAAAGATTCTAAAATTTTCTCTCAAAAAATTGATAAAATACTAAGTCATCACATAGCTAGATAAATTCTTTTATTTATAGACTTAATATCAGCAGAATGATTTGTTACATCTTTTTCAAGTCTATTTACTCTTCAGTTAGTTTTTGTTGTTTGAATTAGTATTTTTTCTAATTTTTCAAATATTAAATCATTATGATTTCACATATCTAAGTGTTATTAATCGTTAAAATTCTATTAAGTACCTCAGTTAAAATATTATTTACTACAGTTATCTGTTCTTCAGTTAAATTTGTAGTTCATTCATTCAAAAGAGATTGTATCTGTTCATCTACAGCACCTTTCGCTATAAAATAAATCATATCTTTATTTACTTGTATAAATTCAAGTAATTCATCATTAGTCATAAGGAATACAGGACTTGTATCTGATCCTCAAATATCTACTCACATATTTTTATTAATTACCAACTAAAATTTCCAAAGTACCACTCCCTTTTACTTCTATTGGGAATACATTTGTTTTTTTACCACTTCAAGACTTAATTTTATTTCTTCTAAGTCTGAATTCAGCTTGTCACTCTCATCATCTATAATCAATATTACTTTTTGTTAATAAGGAATATGATGAGTACCAGACCTTGTTTCATTTTCAATCAATTATTACTGGTCTTTCCCATTCTCAAGACATGGTATGTTTATAAGTTGTTTCAATCATTGTTTAGAAAATTAACTATAAATTTTTAATCTTTTTTATCTCTTCTCTCTTTATTTTCTCAGCATGTATATAGATCTGAGAATATTCTGAAGCTTTACTCATTATCTTTTCAGCTAACTCTAGAGTTGTTTCTCACTTTATAACAAGAGATTCTAAAAATTCAGAAGTACCTCATGCTATTACTTTTTCTGACTCTTCTATTTTCGCTTTCCAAGTATCAATCTCAGCTTGAGAATATCAGGCTGAAAATTGATTTATTCTATCTTGGAATTGTTTATTTATTATTCATATTTTATACTGCTTAATTTCATCTGTTAATACTTCAGGTTCTTCTAAAACTAACTTACTATCATCATTTATATATGCCTTGTATCACATATCTATTAACCTCTTTTGCTCTTTTGTTAGAGTATCAAAATTTAATTCCATTTTTATCTGATTATTACATTAAAAGTACCAGCAGTTCAAGCTGTTCAATTTGTTCAAGCACTTCAAGGCTGTGGACTATATGATCCTGAAACAGTTCATCAAGCACCTCATGATCATCAAGCACCTCAACTACTTAATAAGTTATAGTTCGCACTATCTAATCCACAGATAATAGCTCAACCTCCACCTCATCCTCATCCTCATCAACCTCATCATCCTCAACCTCAACCTGCACCAGAATTTCATCATTTTCATCAAGTTCAACCACTTGCTCATCTAATATCAATAGTTCAACTTCCTTTTATTTCTCAGGCTTTAATTATGATATTTCATCAGTTATTATCTAATTCTCATCATGCTCATCAACCTCAACCTGCACCATTACTACATCAACCACTTCATCAAGCTGAAGTTCAACCTGAATTTTGAGTATATGTTCAATTCCAATTAGCATTTCATCATGGATTTCAATAAGCATCTCATCAAGAATTACTACATGATCCATATCATCATAAACCTCATGGAAATCAACCAGCACCACCTGAACCTCAGCTTTGTGAATCAGCAGCACCTCAACCTCATCCTCAACCATACCCTCAAGGATCTCATGCTCATCAAGAAGCTCAAGCTAGGTATCAGTTTATACTATGACTACCTCAATTTCATCAAGCACCACCTGATCATCAATTTCATGGTGTTAAAGTAGATCAATTGAATAAAACAATATTTCAATTATTTCAGAGTCATACTACATTTATAGTTCATTCAATATTACAAATCCTACTACAATTTAACTCTAAAACTCAATCACTACCTGTTACTTGTAAAGTAGCTCAAGAAGCAACGGTAATACTTGAATAATTATATTGTCAGAATGCTAAGTTATATGTTCATGATAAAACTTCTAGATCTCAATCTCATCAATTTCAATAAAAAAGATCTATTCATAAAGCACTGGAATCAAATGAGATTTCAGTTTCACTTATAGCTCTGAAATCATTTCAAGTTGTTAAATTTCAAGTAGAAATGTCATAAGTATAATAATTTCAGGTTACTAATCCTGTTTGATGCTTATCATATCAGGTATTAACTTTCTTAAATTCTCATGCATTTCAATCAGCCTGAAGTATTCAAATAAAGTTAGTTCATCAAGGAATAATAAGTTTATATCATGGTAATTTAAGATATAAATCTGCAGTCCATAAGTTCCAATTTAAACTTTCTCTAACGATTAAATCTCATATAAAATTAGCTCATGTTTCTTTTTGTGCAGTATAGTAATTTACATCAGATAATGAGTTGGTTCTTTTTAAAACAATCCAATATTTTGTTTCTGCAACTAATATTGGTGCAGAAGAAAAACTAAAGATTTCTTCTGTAAAACTTCAAGATAGATTTATATAATCTATAATGTCTGATATCCCGTTAGTAACTACTGATCAACTTGGCTCTCAATTATTATCAGTTTGTATTTCGATATAAATTCAATCATCAGGACTTCCAACGATTCTTACACTTAAAATCAGACTACTTATATCTACATTTTGAGCATAAAAACTTTGAGCAATAATATCTCTAGTATTATTTCAAAATGAAACATCACTATCCGTTTTTATTTGCTCATAATCCACTAAACTCATTGCTTTTCAAACAGTAGTATTTTGACCTAGCATATAATTTAAACTTGCACTATTAACTTCAGCTTGTAATCAAGTAATATTACTTCAATCAAGAGCTGGAAGTTTTCAGTTCTCATCTGTTTTTACTAATTGATTCACTCAATTAAAAACATTTCACATTTTTGTTACTGATGGATTTTTCAAGTCTATAAATACTCTTTCATCTGTAATTACTCAAGAATCTATTGAAGCTAATTTTATAAAATTGCTAGTAGGATAACTACCAGCTGTTTTTATCTCTCATATTCAAGTTCAATTTGAATTATTATTGATTCAATCATCTATATTTGCTTGATTTATTTCCATAAAAACCTTTTTAGTTCAAGTTGTATCAATAACCACATCAGTTGTATTTTGAAATAACACAGGGAAAGTTTCTGAATCTCTAGTCACATCAATAAATCAGTAACCTGCTGTTACTTTTCAAGATTGCACTTCTAATCATTCAACTACTCAAGAACTAGCAAGTGATTTAAAAATTTTTGCTAAATCATAGTCTTGGTTTATATTTTCTCAGTTTAATAAAGCTACTCTTTGCATTAACTAGATATAAAAAAATAACTGTAAAAATATTACAGTCATCTTTTTTCCCCTCAAGGTCTTTTATATCTCAAGATTTTTGGTTCTATTCTTTAAATCTTGTATTGTTTCAATTAAATTTAAAGTTTTAATATTTCATTTGCTCAGCTTTATTTTTACTTTATTTAGTTCTCATGATCTGAACTCTTTTTCAATAATTTTTAAATTAGAATCAAATTGCATTATATCATTTCAAGCATCAATAAAAACTTTCACTGTATCTCATAGATTTGCTACAAAAAAGTCATAACTTATAGGAGTTATTTCAAGTTCTCTTATAGAATCCTTTCTATCAGATAACAAACTATATTTATCTCATGAAATAAAATATTTTTCTTGTCTTCAAAATTCATTAATACTTGGTAAGTCTTCACTATTTCAAGTATCTTTTGATATTACTGCATTACTAATATTTTCACTATCATACTCAAGCCTTGCTGTATCTATAGTTCTACTTCATGGGAAGTTTATATCATAAGAAAACTCTATAAAATTGGTTCAACTTGTTTTATCTTCTCATATGGAATTTAAAAAATATAAAATATTATTTTTTATTTCAAACTCATATCAATTCAAAGCTAGATCCTTTAAAATATCAAAAAAAGTTTGTCATTTTTTGTAAGTTTTAGTTACCTGATCTAATATATCTGAATTCAATATTATTCATGTATCATACCTAGAATTTATTGCATCAAGTACATCAATTAAGATAGATTTAATCTGAGTATTGGTATATGATTTATCAGTATATAAAATCTTATTTTTAAGTAAAAATATCTTATCATTTAAAATTACTTTAGTTTTACTCAAATCGGCTTCTACTCACCTTATAATTCCATCAAATATTAATTTCTCATTATTATTTTCTATCTTGTATATCAAAACTTCATTAAATTCTTTAAAATTAGCATATGAGTTTGATTTATGAGTATTTGATACTTCAAAACTAACACTAGAAATATCATTTAATTTTTGTCTTACTTCTAGTTTATTTACTTCAAATATCTGAGTTTTTTTGTTTCACTCATGATCATTTACATAAATTATAAACATTATAAAAGTGAATTACGGAAATAAATATTTATTAAAAAATCATTAAATGGTATATTACCATCTTTATCTTCTATTAGTAGCTTTGTAGTTTCTAAAATCCTAATCCACATACTTCCTACAATCCTATTTGATAGTATGTTTTCTCAGTTCTTAGTTACTGTATAATTTTCTGAATCAATAATTATTTTATCTCAAGCTACTGCATCTATATCAAGTCAGAAATATGTATTTTTTGTTAAATCTCTTATCATTAATGGTTTATTAATATCCCCATTTGCTATTATTTCTATTCTTGCAGGTGTATCTATATTTCAGGTAGTATTACACTCTATAATATTATCAATTTCATTAAAAGGATTTGATAATTTATAAGATAGTTTAAATCCTCAATAATTTCACTCAAGTGAAGTATTTAATATCTCATTTAAGCTTTTATATACTGGTTCTTTAGTGCTTTCTAATACAACTCTCCATTTCCAATAACTTCAGACAAATGATTCATCTCACTCTACAATTTCAAGAGGTTCTTTTATTTTTACTTTCAAAGTCCACTCATTATCATACATATCTTTGATATATAATTCTTTTTCTTCTAGACTCACTAGACTTCATTGCAGTGCAAATATCTTTTGTAAATATTCTATTGAGTTTTGATCTTCTAAGGGATTTCAAACTCTATCACTAATTCACTCTAGAGTTATTATTCTGATTCTTGCATAAGTAGGACTCACATTCCTCCCATGTATTCAATCTATATTTTCTGAATCATCACTTACTGTTAATTTTCTCCAATCTTTAAAGGTATAAATAATTCATGAATCATTATTTTTTAAGATATCATCTCAGTTTAATTTTGCTATTTTAAAATCCATATTTTATATATTACATTCTAAATTTTAACTTATCAAAGAATAGTTCTAAATCTATGCTATTTGCTACATTAATATTTCATACATCTACCTTTTTTGAGTAATCATTTTGCACCGATCTTCCTTGTCTTATAAGTTCAAGTTCAGGAACTATATTTGGCATTTTTTGTATCATTTCTTGATTTAAAACATATTCTCATTTGTGTACTACTCATGCTACTTCATGCTTTGCTCAATCTCATGTATAACCTCACTCAGCAAATCCATTAAAACTACTATTTCTAAGAGCATTTAATCTTTTTTGTGCAGAAATTGCACTATTAATTTGAGAGATAAGACTTTTATAAGATGTAGATAAAATTGCTACATTTTTATTCAATATAGATGTAGTCTTATTTGATAATAAAATAGTCGCTTTATTAATTTCTATTTGTAGTTCTATAGCTTCATCTTTTTGTCTTGTAAGAGCTTCTTTTTCTCTTGCTAGTTTAAGTATAAGTCCTTGCTCCTCTTCAGATAATCTTAAAAACCTTTCATCTTTTATAATAGTATCTATTTCTTTTTCAGTTATTCTTTTCTTTTCAGCAAAAAACTCATAAAATTGTTGTTTTCTCTCTAATGCTTCTTTTTCTGTATTCAACTCATTTTCTGCATCCAATTCTTTTTGATTAGATTTAGATATTATTCTTTGTTTTTCTTTTTCCTGATCTATTAATATCTTTCATATTTCAGAAGCTTCATCATATTTTCTAAGTCTATCTAATACTTTCTGATCTACTATTTCTTGAGCCTGTAGTTCTTCTTTTATGAGAGCATTTAGTTCTTTTTGTAAGGCTATCTTTTCTTCAGTACTTTCAGTATCTTCTTTGATTTGCAATTGAAGTTCTTGTTTTTCCTTTTCTATTTCAAGTAATCTTTCAGCTATTTTCTCCTGAGCTGAGTTATCATTTTCCCCAAGTCTTTCTTCTCTCTCTTGTTTAATAAGTTTTATAGTTTCTTCATATTTCTTTTTATTTTTCTCTAAAGCATTATTTACTTTTCTAAGTCATGCTTCAATTTCATCATTATATTTTTTAGTATTTTTGGCTAGGCTTTCGTTCAATTTCTCAGATTCTTTTATTTTATCATTATAGTCTTTATAACTATCCTCTAAATCTTTCATATTATCTTTGATTTCTTGTGTTGCACTAGCTCATGCTTTTCACATATCTTTCGCTTTTCCTCAAACTTTTTCAAAGCTAGATCAAAGCCCATCAATAGTAGTATTTATTTTATCAAATACTCAGGTACTACTTTTACCTGTATCAGCTATATCGGTTTCATAAGCATCAATATTTTCTAGCATTCTATCAAATGCCTTAGAATTATTATTTTTGATCTTATCCCATGAATCTGTCCAAGCTTTTTTTGTATTCTCTAATCACTTACCATTTTTTAAAACAAGCTCTTCCATTTCAGTATTTACTTCCTTTATTTGAGCTATGGTATTTCTTCATAAAAGTTCTAAAACTATATTTATTTTATCTATTGCTGAGTTTATAATTCCAATCACAAAATTAACTGATTTTTTACCTGCCAACTGAACTATATTTAAAGCAGATCAGAAAAAGTTACCAAGTCATGTCCCAAGTGTTTTTATAGCTCAGAAAATACTTCATAAAACTGTATTTATAACAATATAAACAGCTTGAAAACCATTTGATATTGCCATTGCTAAAAACTTAAATAATTTGAAATTATCCTGAACTTGTTTTTTATTTTCTCAGGTTAGTATTCAAAATGCATCAGTTATTATTTCAAATACACTTGTAAATATCTGAGCTATCGCTTTTCATATATTGATTACATTTGTTGCTATATCACTTCAAAAATCAATAATAGAAGCCATATTATTTTGCAAAAAGTTATTTATAGTTCCTATAATTCACTTTAAAGTATCTGATATATTAAGTCACATCTTTGATCCTGCTATCTCTACATTATCTACCAAATTACTCCACATACCTGTTAGAGTTTTAGATTGCTTTTCCATACTTCAGGCAAATTTTTCATTTAATCCTGTAAGTATAGCATTTACAGCTGTAGCTGAATCAATTCCTTGATTTCATAAATCTCAAAGCTGTGCTTTAGTAAGTCATAATTGCTCTTCTAAAACTTTAAAAATTGGTAACCCTCTCTCAGCCATTTGCAATACCTCTTCAGTAGATAGTTTTCATTTAGCTTCTATTTGTCATAATGCTAGAATAACTCAGTTCAAATCATCTTGTCATCTACCTACAGCACTTATTGAATCTCATAAAACTTTCACAGTAGCAAGAGCCTTTTCTCACTCAAATCAAAATCATATAAGTTGTTGTATTGATTTCGTTAGACCTAGCTTATTAAATGGAGTCTGAGAAGCTAATTCATCAATATCTTGAAGCATCTGAAGTGCTTTTTCTTCTGATCCAAGTAATGTTTCAAAACTTATTTTTGCTTGCTCTACTTCAGCTCCTAGTTTTGATATTCATTTTATAAAATTTCAAATAGCATAAATGCTAAATGCTCATGCTATAGCTCCTCAAATACCTTTAAAAAATCATCATAGCTTTGATGTTTTATTTGTTACTTTTAAAAGCTCTTTTTCAGTTTTGTTTATTTCTTTTTGTAATTCTTTAAATCTCTTACTTCATATTTTAGTATCTTCTAGTTCATTATTTAAATTCTTTAATTTAGAGTTTAATCATCATATAGTTTTCGTAGTTTTTTCTGATTCAGTTTTTATTTCTTTTAATCATTTTTTTCAAGAACTTCCTAGCTCCTTTTCAATAGTATCTCAGGCTTTTTGAAACTCACTTTTAATTTTTAAGGTAGAATTCTTTATACTATTTTCATCTACTGATAATCAAACTCTTAGTTCTCATAGGTTAGACATTTTTCTTTATATTATTTTTTAAAGCAGTTAGTTTTTTCTTTGGATCTTTTCTATCTTTGTCATATTTTTCTTCTCAGGCTATAACTTTGATATCTTCTAGTAAATCATTAAATACTTTTAAAGGTGTAGTCATTGTTTGTCAGTAAGAATTACTAAAAAATTTCATAAAAAATCAGATCTTTATATGAAAATCTTTAAGAGGTTTTTCTTGTTTCTTTTTGGTATTTAGTAAGTTATCCAAGTCCTCTGATTCAATCTCAAACAATTTTTGTATAAGCTGTTTTAATTGCTTTTCATCTAATGCAGGAATAGTAGGATTAAATTCTAGGAATATCTCTTCTATAAACTGTTCTATATCTGATAAAGCTAGGAAATACCCTCATACAGTCAGTTCTCAGACTCTATAATCTTTATTTCAGTATTTCACTTTTATTTTTCTTCTCATAGGCAATAAAAAAGATTTAATCTATAATTTAGACTAAATCTTTTAGTGTTCCTCTCAAGGTCTTTTATTTTAGGAGAATTTATAAGTAAAATAACTAAGTAATCATATAATATCTTCTTTTAAAACTACTACGATGTCATTTTCTCTCTGAAGTAGCTTTTTAAATATTTTTATCCATGTTCAAATTAAATCTTTTTCTAAATCTATTACTTCTAGAGAATTTTTAAAATAAGTTTTATCAGCTTCACAGAAGCTATATTTATATTCTATTCCTCAAAGAGAAAATACATCAGTTTCTTGTTTTTTAAATTTATTTAGATCAAGAGTTTCCATTAGCTAACTGCTTGTTCATCAAAAATTTCAAAGATATTATTGTTACCATCAGGATATCCTATAAATTCTACTGGAATACTTGCTACTGATTCAAGATCATCATCTTCAGGGAAATCAAAAGCAAGATTGCTTGTTGCATAACCTTTATATATTTTGATACCGAATTTTTTACCATTTTCATCAGTATTTTCAAATGTAACTTCGTATAAATTAAGAGCCTTAAGTACATCTTTATAGATTACAGCTTTTGAAACATTAGGAGTGTAAGTATATGTTACAGTTATTTCTCCAGCTTGAGCTGATTTAAATAAAATATATGTTTCTCCTAGTTCTCAATTTTCTCCATCTCAAACATAAGTTGAATATGATGTAGATGTAACTGTAGTTCCATCAGCTTTTACATTTGTAATAGTAATAATACTATCATCTCCATTCTTATTAGTAAGTTTAAAAGGAGTATAAGCTATACCAACTGCTCAATAACTTTCATCAGTTACTGTTGTAGGTGTTCCTGCTGTATTTACTAAATCTCCGATTCCATCTACTTTTGCAATGTTATCTAAAAATAATTCAGCAAGTTCAGCATTAAATTTAACCTGATCTATCTTTTTTCTTGGTGGTAGCTTAGAATTAGCAAATTTTAACTGAGCTATCAAGAATGACACTTCTAGTCATGCTCCTTTCAATGCTCATACATTTACTCCATCTAATTTCAGAATACCATTTCACATTCTGATAGAATCAGATCTTTGCACAGGTGTTTGCATATTTTATATTGGTTAAAAAAATAATACCTGTATAAACTACAAGTATTATTTTTCCCCTCAAGGTCATTTCGGTTTTAAAAATGCTTGAAGCCCCCAATTAAGGGAGCTTCAGGTTAGAGAGGAATCTATGCAGTAACGATAGAATCCTCTTTTTCGAAAGGCTGGAAATTTCCAGTGACGCATTTAACGACTTCGTCCCAGCGATTACTTTGCATATTGCCAAGAATCGTTGAGTTTTCGCCGTGTTCTTTTGCCACTTCTTCCTGGTTCATAACCGTTGCATTGATGTAGAAGCGACCAGATTCATTGAATCGCTTACTGGTAGTTTCGATGATCTGACCATCAACATCGAACTTGGCGGTTACCAGATCAAAGAACTGAACTGCAAAGCAGTTTTGCGGAATATCCAGCTCTCCGAGCTCTCGGTTCTTCACCTTTTTCACTGACTCCTCTGGATAGAATGAGCCAGGAAATAACAAAGTTGCATAGGTTGTTTTACTCGAATCGATCATCTTCATGGTGTATCTCCTGTATATACGGGTTTAATCTTCATTTCTCCTACGAGAGTATTTATATTCTACATTAAAAGTAACATAAAATCAAATAAATAGCCTGTTTTTAAAACTTTTGATCTTTAAAAACAAATCTAAAAGTTAGTGGCTTACGGAATAAATTCTTTTCAGGATTAGACATATCAGGTCATATAGTATCAAGCTGTGATCTAACTCAATCATCTATTGATCTGTTAAATAATCAAACTACTAAGTCTTTTATTTCTTCGAATTCTTCCATATTAGTAGCCCATATATCAATTTGATATAGAACTTTCCTAATTCATAGATTATTTGTACTTCATCAAATTTCACTGTAACTAATAAAAGGCTTGTCCATTCATTTTATGGTTTCCTGATCTCTGCACTTTATATTTTCAGGTCATCAGATTTTTTGTATCAGGTTTACATAGTTTGCCATTCTATCGTAAATATATTTCCTGATATCTATAAATCATAATTCGCTATATTCTATCATCAGTATTTTTTTAATAATTTACTAAAATTTTGTTTTAAAACAAGCACCAATTCCTTGTGGTTTCTTTCAAGTCAATCTCTTAAATAACTTCTTTCTTCTATATCATCAGTTCAAAATTCTAAAACTCTTCAATATTCCTCTGTAACTCATTGATTTACTCCTACTACATATCTTCATTCTCATATTTTTTGCATTCAAATACTTCTTTTCAAGTTTCATGTAACTCATTCATACCAATGCCCATCTATTTGCACTGGTTTATAATGACTACTTCTCTCAGGAGCTTTCAGGTCCTTTCTATCTATATTATTCTTTGGTAATCTATCCTTATCTCTAGGAGTTATTTCTCTTACTTTACTAGTAAGTATATTTGATGTAATCTGTACAGATTCATCTATACTCCTTTTCAAAGCTATAGTATTTAAATTAAATTCAGCCATAACTTAATTAATAAATCTTAAAATACTTTTGTTGTGATCATGTTTTCTATTCATGTACACTTTTTCTACAAAGATAACTTCAAAAATATTTCATTCTAGAGTAACTTTATCTCATTTATTTGGTAAGATATCAGATTTACTATAAAGTTCATACTCCTTAGATGTAAAACCTAATTGTCATGCACTATCAAGACTGTCATCGTTTATGGATTTTCATCTCTCTAAAATTATTCACTTAAATAAAATCTGAGTTGAAGAGTCTTTCACTTTCTCTCAATATTTATTCAGACCTTTAGTAATGCTTTCTAGAGTAATATCTTGAAAAGCAAAGCTAAAATTATCTATAAAAGCCATAAATTTTTTAAATTATTCATTTAAAAGATTTATACTTTGAAATTATCATATCGAAGTTTTGTTTAATAGCTATATTAAATCTATCTTTAATGTTAGATTCTCTCTCAGACTCTCAGAAGTAAGTCACAGAAAGGCTTCCAAGCTTCTGAGTTTTTATATTTTTATTCTCTAAACTCTCGCTATTATCTCCACTTATTCATAAATCGATTGATAAATTAATGCATAAATCTAAACTCATTTTTTCTATGTCAGAAGGAACTGTGTCAAATCAAATATTATACTTAATTTCTATATTTTTCTTTCATTTTCTAGTCTTTTCTTCTAAATATACTATATAATTATCTATGTAATCTACAGTATAGTTATAAGACTCATTTTTAAGTTTTATATATTCAATATTATTAGCTTTATGATCTAAGTATATCTTATTACTTCAAGTTCCATCTACTCTTGCAATTATATCTTGTTTTCACAAGTTATATCATATTTTTGAGTCTATCATATTCGTAGCTTGCTCTATAATTAAAAGAAGCTTTGAATCACTACTATTATCAGTAATTCAAAGCTTATCTTTTAAGCTACTTAAAGTAGTATAATTCATTGTTTGTTATATTAATCAATTATCTGTAGCTAAATTTTTAAGTCCCTCATCTGTTTTTCATTCTAGTTCTGATTCATCTAGTATTCACTCATTAACTAATAGTTCTCAGTAGTTTGTAGTATCTGAATCTGTATTATCAGTTATTTTTCCTGCTTCAAATTCATCTACTAGTTTATTTAGTTCAGCAACTCTCAGTTTTTTATCATACTCTATTCAAGCATGATCTAGAATTTCTTTACACTCTTTTCAAGTTCTCTGATTATCATTTTTTACTATATTTTTCTTCTCAATCTTTTCTTTTACTACTGAGAATCAAGCTTGTAAATAATCATCTAGTTTTGATTTATCTACATCTAAAATTTGTCATTTTTTAGCTCAGTTGTAGATTCTATTTTTATTATTTATAACTCTAACCATATTAAATTATATTAAAAAATTAAGTTGTTTTATTATTTTTAACAAGCACTGTAGCTTCAGGATTTTCTATTAAAATATCTAGTTTCATTTTATACCAGAAGTTATATCCATCAGGTGCAACTCTTTCAGGTTCAAGTTTTAAGTCAGTTTGGATTCAGATAATTACATTTTTAGGATTCGTTCCTATAATATCAGCACCATCTAAGATTACTTTATCAACTTTCATTCCAGCTTCTATATCATAGATTAATGGTGTAGTTGTTGTAATAGAATTTGCATCTATTGAAGCTACTATATAAGTCATTTGAGTAGCATTACCATAATCTACAGTTATACTATCTCCAGCACTTATATCTCCTGTTAAATCAGTATCTATAAATATACCTGAAGTTCCTGCATTTTGTGGATTTGTAATATTAGCTGAAACTCATGTTTTTACAGGATTCTCATTTATCATCAACGATACTTCATTAATTTTAGTTCCTGCAATTCTATTTTTATTAGTTTCTCCATCTCATCTATTACCATTTGGATCATTATATAATTCATCAAGGTCTATTTGAGTATCAGGATCATGGAAGAATTCTATTTCTTTTTTATATTTATTAGCTAGGGCTTTCTTTGCTTGAACATATTTTTTTCTAGTAATATCTCTACCTGTAAACACATTCGTATCTGATCCATCTAACACATTACCATCTTTTTCAATTTGGTACTTAATACCATCAAACATATTTAATATTCAATTATCAGCTGATGGATTTTCTAGTTTTCTACCATATATTGCTGTTTCTACTAACTCATTAGCAATCTTTTTAGCAATAATTCTTTTCATATGTTCTTCAAAACTTTTTCATTCGATGTTATCATCAATTTCATCATCTGATAAGTAGAAGAATCATTCTACTTTCTTTGAACTTAAAAATATTGAATCAGTTTGCACTTTATATCATGCTTTACCTGTTTGACCATGAGTTCTTTTACCAGCACCTCAAGGCATCAGAAATTTTCAAGGAGCAATCAATTTTGCAATTTCTTTTGTTGGTCATGTCATTGTAATCACTCTGAATTTCTTTAGTAATCCTTGTGATTCATCTTTTACATAATCAATAAACTGTTTAGCTTCATCATTTTTCCAATGGAAATTTACAGGAACTCAGTTTGAATCTAAAGTGAAAGCCTTTTTTAGATCCTCTGTTTTTTTAGTCCTTTTCTTTAGTTGTATAGGCATATTTAGTGAGTTATAATATAAAATTAATCTATTTTTGAGATCCTTTGATCTTTTAAAACTTTTTCCATACTTTCAACTCTATCAATAGTAGAATCTAGAGCTTCAGATACTGTTTTATCATCTTCTTCTTTTTCTTTTTTTATTTTTTCTATATCTCCTGTTAATTCTTTAAGTTGTCACATAAAATTTGTTACATCATCAGAAGATAAATACATATCTACATATTTTTTGATAGCTTCTTTTCATTGCTCTGACTCAAAAAACTTTTTTACATCTTCCTCAGAAGTAGTTTCAGTTTCATCTTCTACCTCTTTAGAAAGTTCAGCTTTCATTTCAGAAGCTTCTTCAAATTTCTTAATTGCTTCCTCTGATTTATCTTCTTTTAATAGAGATATACCATCAGAAAAAACTCCAAAAAATTTTTCTAGTAGTTCTTTCATATAAATAAATTTAAAATATAAACAATTACAGACTAGTTTCTTTATTATTCCCCTCAAGGTCATTTCAAATTGGATAATATTTTGTTTAATTTTTCTTTGTTTTTATTTTTCTTTACTGTTTTAAATAATGCGAATTTATTCTCAGCTTGCTCTACTGCAGGTGTGTTATCTTTTGTTACTAGACTAATTCCATCTACAAACACATTTTTTATATCTCTAGGCATCTTGTTTTTATTAAACTATAAAATATCATTCCATTGATACTCAGACAAAATCTCAGGCTTTTACACTTTTGTATAATTCATTATCTAAGAACTTAACTCAGACATACCAACTTCATTTTTTTACAATAGTTTCTCATACTATGATATCATTTGGAGCTATGAAATTTTCCACAAATTGATATTTTGTTTTTTCTATTTCAGTATTTTCTTCATGATCTATATTTAAAAATTTGTTTTGCATATTAGCACCAAAATCATGAGCTGTCTTTATTATTTCTTCAGCTGTTATCACATCTCAGTTTCTATCCTCAATATCAGGTGTTAAAATACAAAAACTCACAGTCTTATGTATATCATCTGTTTTTAAAAGTTTTATCATCACAGTTTTTTAGGAAATAAAAAAAACACTACTTTATAGTCTAGTAGTGTTTTGATTCTCTTTAAGGTCTTTTAATTACATTGCATCGTGAAGTAGTTCTATATCATCATCATCTAAATCATCAAATGACATTCAAAATTCTTCCTCAACCTCCTCTCTCATTACTTCATTCTCATCCATAATATAAGTTTTAATTAATAAATTCTTTATAAGAATACTCAAAAAATATAATTATTCAATTAATCAACTCTCAGGATTTACTATACTGTAATCAGTATAACATCTACAATTAAATCAATGAGGTGCATGATCTGTATTAGTTCATGGAAATAGCTCATTTTTAGCTATCCATCAAGCTTCTTCATTTTTTAGATGACTTTCTCTAGCATTACTATCTCCTTGAGTTTTACTTCTTTTGTATCAAGTTACTCAGAAATTTTTAGTATATTCATCATGCTGTTTTCTTGATCAGTATTCGTATGCATTTCATACTTCCATTACAGCAATTAAACTTGATCTATAAGTAGAATATTTTAAGAATTTATCATCAATCTTTTTAGCAATTTCTTGGAGAGTATCTCATTTAGATATTCAATATTCTATTATTTTTCATATTTCTTCTCTCGTTGTATCATCTATTTCTGATATAAGTTCTCAGGCTCTATTTTTTGCATATTCTAACTGATATTCATTACTTATTCAAATATCTAAAGTAAGTCATATATTTTCAAGCTCTAATTTACTTTTTTGCTCTTGCTCTAACTGTCATAATAAAACTACAGCTGAAAGTTTCTCTATTAATTCTTTATTAATTTTTGGATCTGTAGATTTCTTAATATTCTTGTTATCTTTTAGTTCTTCTATATATTTTTTAGCTTCTTGCTCAAAATATTTATTAAAGTGGTTTATAAAGTCATAGAAATACTCCATAAACTCTTTTGATTTTACTTTTTCAAAATCATCTATTATTTTCTTTACTAGTTTTATTTGTTTTTTCATAATCAGATTTTATTTAAAAATTTTCACCATTTTGAGTAATTTTTCTCTAGACTTTTTTCTACTTCATCTAATTCTATATCTTCTTTATTATCAAATTCTGATCATCATGATGTTAAAAGCTCATCTCCTCAAGGTAGTGGATCAAGTCAAAGAGATTCTCTTTGCTCATTAGCAGTAGTAATACCTGCTTTCTTGTATCAAACTGCTATTTTCATTTCATCTACTCAATTTTTCAAATCTACTTTATTAAAATCAATCTCGTTTATTTCATCTTCAGAAATTTCTTTTAAAACTATATCATCTTCTTTTACTTTTTTCCAAGATAGAAGCTGAGCTTTTAATTGTCTTAATATTTTATTTTGAAGTGGTATAATAATATCAGCATATAAACTCTCTAGAGCTACATTACTTGTAGCTTTATTTGAATTCTTTGAAGACAATAAGTCAAAAGGAATATTTGTTGATATAGCTATATCTTCTTTTAACTCTCTTTTAAGTGCTATAAACTTATCAGGATCTATTCTTGTTGATAGGTCTATTTTTCCTATCTTTCAAGTTAAAAATAAAGTATTATGAGAATTATCTATTCCTGATATTTTATCTTTTATCATCTCTTCAATCTTTTCTACTTGCTCAGTTGTTAAATTTCAAAGTTCATCATACAAGATATTTGGCTCTATATTTCCTCACTTAAAAAAATTCTTATAGTATTTAGTTATAAAAGCTAAGAGTACTACTTCATCAATACAAGAATGGAATAAGCTATCTCAATAATGTTTATCTCCAAGTGATCATCTTTTGAAAAATAATACTTCATCATTAGAAAAAGGAACTTTCTTGATTCACTTCTTAGACCTTTGATAATATGCTACTTTTTTGTTGTTTTTAGAGGATTTTCTGATTGTAGGAGTCAAAATTGTTTCAAATTCTAATAAACTCTCTTTATTACCATTTTTTAGTCTTTCTGAGAAAGAATTTCAAAAAGTAAGTAGGTTTTGAGCTATGATATCAATATCCAAGTTATCTAGTAGATTATCTAGCTCTTCATTGTCTGTTTTTATAAATCAACTATCTACTTTTGATGATATTTTTTTAATAATTCAAGATATAATGGAACTATTATCATAAGCATATAATAATTCATCAAATCATACTTCAGGTTCTATTACTCAATCATTTGAACTGAATAGTTCATCAGATCTATCATCAATCTGTTTTGATACTCATGATTTAAATAATTTTATTTTATCTGACATAATTTTTAGCAAAAAAATAAAGACTAGATTTAGTATCTAATCTTTATCTTTCCCCTCAAGGTCTTTTATGAAGGTTTCTATTTAATTCAATTATATCATGCAGACTTGCAACATACCATCTAATTTGGTTTCATTCAGGTTCTGAAAAACCATATAATTTTAAAAGCTCTCTTAGATAATATGAATTAAACTTTGGTGCTACATCTCAAGCTTCGATCCTTGTAATCTCTCTTTCAGTTCACTTAATCATCTTTGCTACTTCTTTTTTTGATAATTTAAGTTTTTCTCTTCTAGTTTTAAGTAAATTTCATAGTACACTTTCATCACTCTTTAACCATTTTTTCATATTTTCACTATAAAACTTATCTTTTTTCAATTCGAAGAATTCATACAAGGTATCAAGAGTTTGAGCTGTATATTTTTTGTTTCTATGTCAGTTCTTAATTGAGTAAATAGCCTTACATCATATTCAAGTTTCTTGTCTTAGCTTTTTCATATTATTCTTTTCAAGAAACTCTTTAATTCTTTGTTGTATTAAACTCATATTACACAAATTAAAAAGTTCTAATCTCTCATCAAGCAAAAGGAGTAAAACTAAAAACCATACTATCAACCATATCATCATGTTCTCATCATGGGAAAGCAAGTAGCTGATTTTCTAAGGCTCAAACCTTTTTACTATCTGAACTAAATTTTATAAGTCATCTTTCAAATTCTCATTGGAATTCTCTAAGTCTTGTGACTTTGTCTTTTTCTGAGTTAATAACTATTACGGCTAATCATCTCTTTTTTAACATCCTAGCAAGAATAAGTCATCAGTTATTTTGTTCTATGTAAATCAGAGAGCATTTGTATTTATTATACAGTTCTACCACAGTATTGCAGAATTTATCCTCATCTTTATCAGTTCACTCAAATGCAATTGATTCAAGTATATACTTGTGGATTTCTCAAGTGTATTTTTCTTGAGCTGTTATTGTTAATCACATTGCATCTGTTCAAGTCTTTTCTGAAAAAGCAGGATCAATTCAAAATACTATTTTATAACTCTTTGGTAGCTTATAAAAATACTTAATATCTGATCTTTTAATTATACTTTGACCATTTTTGTAAGGGATTAAATTAAAGTTTTGATTATAAGCTATTAATCAATCTCTTCTTTTTGTCTGCAGAGATATAAATTTATAAGCATCATCAGTGATGTCTTTATTTTTTTCTCTAGCCTCTTTGTCAGTAGAAACGAATCTACTCCAACTAATATTTCACTTGATCCTGATAGGTATCCAATAAACTTTGAAATCCTTGTTATTTGTAAAGAATTTCTTAAGTCTTGGTATTCTACCATCTTCATTAATAACATTTCATAGGAATATTTTTTGTGCAAACGAGTTCAATCATCCAAATACTTCTCAAGTTAGGAATCTCATATCAGCTTCAATCAGCTCGGAGTTTTTAGTATTTTTATTTGTATCTATATCATCAAATCATACTAAGTCAGGTCTATGAGTTCTTCCATCTCTTCATAAAAACTTCTTTCATCTCGGACTTTTTCATATACTCATTGCTTGAACCTTTATATTTCAATCTATCATAAATTCTCAGATTGTTTTTTTAGTTGGCTCATTTTGTTTTCTTCATTCAGGAGGAATGTATAAGTTTCAAAAGTCATGTATCAATAATTCATTTGTTTGCAAGATAATTATAATATCAAGCAATATTGATTTAGATTGTTCTATCTCTGAATTATAATGCATTATGTATCTTCTTTTCTTATAAACTATACAATAAACATAGTAATAAGTCAGAAACATAGTTTTTGCACACTCTCTGAATCAAACAAAAAATATATTTATCATTGCTTGTAAGTCATCTACATAGTCTTTATGAAACTGAGCTAGTGGATGAGTAAATTCATTTGGGAAATAATACAGACAAAAAGATAGGAAATCTCATTTAAAATATTCTTTTCTTAAAAAACTTTTACTGGTGTTTGTAAAAAGATAATTTAAAAGTTCTCTATCTCTCTTCATATATTATAAATTATTATTTTCTAATATTTGGTTATATCTAACCTTGTCCTCTTTAGACATTATTGGTTTATCTCAATTATGGATTTGTAGTTTGTTCATAAAGTCTTTATCCTTTACCATCAACCACCATTTTGAGTCAGCAATATCTCACTTCTTGACACTTCATCAAACATTAAGTCTAGCTTGTAAAGAAATACTATCTTTTAATATCCCTTTTTCCTCCAGAAAGTCAGGATTTTCTCTTTGATATTCATATAGTAGACTCTCCGAGATTCCGCAGAAGTAACAGGCTTGAGCATCTGTCATACCTACTGAAAAATATAGCCTGAGTTTCTGGAGATTGACATCTGTCATTTTTCAAGGTCTACCAAATCATGTTTTGGTATCCTTTTTCTCTTTTTCAGGTATATTTTCTACTATTTCTTTTACAGCTTCAGACTTTTGTCTCAAAGTTACTTTTTTGACTTTCTTTTGGTACTTTTTGCTAGTCATTTAATATCAGGTTAATATCTAAATTTTTATTTAAACATCTGATTTCCTTTTTTCATTTTGTTACATCATGGTATCTTTTTATAATAGTTTGAACGAATATAGGATCTAACTCCATCATATAACATTTTCTTTGTTTCTTTTCTGATGCTATAAGAGTTGATCCACTTCATCAAAATAAATCTAGGATATTATCTCAAGACTTACTGCTATTATTCAAAGCATATTCTATTAGCTCCACTGGTTTTTGAGTAGGATGTACATATTCATTCACATTTGCTCTTTTCATACTCCATATAGTTGTTTTTCACTCAGACTCAGCCTGTTTAGCTCTCTTTAAAATATTTAAAAGTTGCTTATCTGATTTTCACTCTAGTGTTTCAATAACTGTTGAATGTGTTCTATCTCAGTAAAAATTAGTAGAGCTACCAGAAATTCAGCAATAAAAAAAAGGCTCATGTTTCCACCTATAATTTCCCCAGCCTAGTGCCGAGCTTGGTTTATTCCAAATTAACTGATTTTTAATATCAAATCCATTATCTACTAGTGCTTTTTCAAAAATACTAGCTGTAGAGGTAGAATGAAATACATACACTCATGTTTCCTTAATACAAGATTGTTTATATACATCAAAAGTGTCATTTAAGAAACATAGGAAATTTTCATCACTCATATTATCATTTTCTATTTTTCTATCAGTTCCTGTTATCTTCCCTTGTCATTTATAATTCACATTGTAAGGTGGATCTGTAAAAATCATATGAGCGAGTTCGTGGTTCATCAATGTATCTACTTCTTGTTTCTTAGTAGAATCTCAGCACATCAACCTATGTTCTCAAAGTTGAAACACATCTCACTTTTTTACCACTATCTTTTTATTATCTAAACTAGGAACTTCATCTTCTTTTTCTTCATCATAAGATTCTGATTGAAATAAATTTAAACCTACATCAAAATTTAAATGTCATATAATATCACTAGAGAAATCTCATAATCACTCTAGATCTATTCTTAAATTTTCAAGGTGAAAATCAGCAAGTAGAGCTGTAGTATTATCTCTTATACGATAATCTCTTTTCTGTAATTCATCTAATCAAGATATTCTAACTACTTCTACTTTCTTAAATCATATCTTTTCAAGTGCTAGAGTTCTTCAATGACCTGCTAGTATAAGGTTATTCTCATCAACTACTATGGGAGAAATATATCAATCTTTTTCTATTGATTTTACTAGTTCTCATACATCTTTATCTGTATGAATTTTATTATTATTCTCATACGGAATAATCTCTTCGAGTTTAAGTTTTATAAACTCTCTTTTTAATTTTTTCATGTTATAAAATACTGTTAATCATATTATTTAATGTTCACTCAGTTAACTCTTTATGTGGATTTGTTAATTTCCAAGTATTAATTATTTCTTTTACTTTTTTTTGCTGTTTATCTGTTAAAGGCTCAAATGCTTTTCTAATCATTTGATGATCTCATTTAATATCAACCACAGGAGAATGGATAAATCCTTTAATCTCCTTATATAAATATATAACACTATTACAGTTTTTTTGCTTAAAGTTATCTTCTAAAACTCATTTAAGTCTAGCAATAAAGTTTTCTTTTCAGTTTCTCTTGATAAAATCAACAAAGATTTTTCAATACTTTCTTTGTACTGCTTTTGATTCTTTAAATTCATCTATTCAAACTGCTCTAAATAAAAGCTGTAAAACTGCATTTATTTCAGGATTTCAATATTCTTTGATTTCATTTTTTCAAACTTTTACAATTTCAGACTTCTTTAACTCTTTAGAGTTATTATTAATACTTGTATTATTATCTCTCACATTTTTGTTAATGGTCGAATTGCATTTTTGTATATGGTCGGTTAATGTTTTTGTTAATCGTATTTCTCGCTTTATAATCTCACTTCCTCTATATTTATATTCAATATATATAAATCATAGTTTTTCTAATTTTTTGATCTTTCTACTAATAGTATTTTCATGTATCTTGAGTCTATCTGAGAAATGCGAATTACTTGCAAAACAAAAACCTTTTTCAGCTGTTAAACTGGATATATATAATAATAAAGGAAGCTCACTTTTTATTTTTTTATTAAAAATCCAATCATTATCACATATTGCATATCAATTTTTAAGCATGTTTAGATCTTGTTATTATAATATTCAAGCATCCTTTTTTCCTCAGGATCAGGAATATTCAAACTCAAGAAATCTCTAGCCCAAACTCTTATTTTTTCAATAAATACTGTCATTTCTCTAGTATCTAATTGTTTTGTTGGTTTTATATATGTAGTTCTTAATGTATAAGAATAAGTTCTTAAAAACTTGGATTTTAGTATCTCTTTTAACTCATCTTTATCATGTCATGTATTTCAGAACTCTTCTATAAATTCAAATATTAAATGTAAATAAGAGTTTTGAGGAATCGAACGGGAACGAGAAAAGGCTTTTAATTTATAAAGCCTTTTTCTTGCAGTTTTTAAATATTCTATGATCTCTTCATTAGTTCCTACTTTCAAAGTCGGAAGCTGAGGTTATATGATATTTCAGGATCATGCGATTCCTCAAAGCTATGTTTTAGCTCATTTACTGATACCATTTCTTGTTTGTAGTTACTCGTTATAGTTTCTTCTTTGGATACTATATCTTCAGGATAAATCCATTTTTTCCTTGCCATATAAAAGAAGTTTCAAATTCATTCTTTTTTGAAGCTTGTTACATCATGTTTTCTCATATCCTTATCAATCTCTTTTTTAAGTTCTTTTTGCCTTACTTCTATATTTTTCCTTGCACTTTCTAATCAAGCATATTCCTCATAAATATCTTCATTCAAATTTTCTTCTCAATCTTTTGATTTTATCCAAGTTTCATAGGCTTCTTGCATTTCAGCAAAAATCTTTGGAACTTTCTTTTTCATACTCTCTACTTTCTTTGGATCTATTTTTACTTCGAATGTTTGTATTTCTCATGTTGGTATAATATTACCATTTTCATCATTTGAAGTTACTATCCAATCAAGATATGCTTTTTGTGGAATATATCAGCTTTGAGCTTCTATAAGCATTGCATAAAAATATAGTTGTCAGTGATTTTCAGCTCTCTCTTGAGTCCATGCAGTTTTTCCTGTTTTAAATTCTCTAAATGCATGTAGTCAATCTGTTACTATATCAGGACTGTTATCTATAAATCCTAGACAGCAAATTCAATCAATAAATTGTTGTAATTTTTGCTCATAGGTAGGATATAAATCAAATTGCCAATCCATTAGTTTCTCACAAAAATCAGAGTTATCTGATACGATGTTTACTATATTTCTATATTGTTTTTCTTTATTATCTTCTAGTGCTTCAAATTCTCAATTTCTATCTTTTGATAATGCTTTTATAATTACATCTTCATCAAAATCTCTCTCTTCAATCATAGTTCCAAGCACCTTTCCAAATGCTATTTCTTTAGTTTCAAAGAATGGTGCTTCTTCAAAGTATGTTTTTATAAATTGTGATCTAAAATTTTCAAATGAATATATTTTAGACCAACTTAGACTTTTAATTTCTGCCATAGTTATTTTATTAAAATATATTATTTAGATTCTAAAGATTTTTTCATATCTTCTTTTAGCTGTAGAATATCAGCTTTTTGAGATTCTGATACAAAATCCTTATTCGTTTTCATTTCTTTTTGAAATTCTAGGAATCCTGATTTCAGAGTATTTAGTGTTTTTACTTTCCTAAGTTTATTATATATCTTTTGAAAGTTTTTTGTTTGCTCATCTCATAATCCATTATATTCTAATACCTGCTTTTCCTCTCAGATTTCTATTTCAGCTAATTTACTTACCCATACCTGAAAGTCTGCTCATGTAGTATTTCATATAAGCCCTGTCCTATCTTTTGATAGTAGTTTCGGATTTGATAATGTTTCTATCACATGTTCTCATGTTCATAATACCTCCATATGTCATACTATATCCATAAAGTATGCAATCTTAGTTGCACTTTTTCAGTTCAAGCTAGGCACTATTTTTGAGATTCTACCCTCATCATTAATCTCTTGCTCTTGAGCTATAAAAAGTACATGCATATCTAATCATCTAAATTCTCTTAATATTCATTCAATTTGTTTTGCTACTACAGCCCAATCTTGAAGCTGTAATGCTCTTCATCTTGTACTTTCTAGTTCTGCTTTGATTATGTCATTTATCTCACTTATTGAATCAATTACTACAGTTTCGTAGTTATGTTTTTGATTTTTTAGATATAAAAGTAAATCTCTTAGGTCTTTTAGTGACTTTATTTCTGCATAATCAATTTCTTTATTTCCTACAGATAGTAGTCATGCTTCAGCTGAAGCATATATAACATTATTTGCTGTTGATCAGAAAGTTGTTTTTCAACTTCATGATGCTCAATATATCAAAGCCTTAATCTTATGAGATGTAGGCTTAAATTTCTTAATTTCCATAATATTGACTTAATGTAATAAATTAATATTATGTATTAACTTATTTATTTGTAAAAGTAAATGAGTGTTCACGGATTGAGCTTCTTTTATTAGAAGCTCTTTCTTTTCATTTATTTTTCATAAAAAAGCTATTACATATTATCTTTGTAAACATCTTCCATGATTGAGATTTTATCTCATATCTCTAGAAGTGGTTTATAGTCTAGATCACTCATTCGAGTCTGATCTATAAGTTCACAATAAGTTTTAGATAACTTATCAAATAACTTTTTCTTAGATTTAAAATTATATATCATACAGTTTTAAATTAAGAATTAAGTTTTGTTTCAATCTCTCTCATCCTTTCAAGATCAAATTGTATAAAAGTATTAATACAGTATTTTGTATTTACTTTTGCTCTAGAATCTTTAAGTTTATCTACAAATTCGATAAATTTTATAAATCTATCATCATTAATGGTAAACTTAAGAAGCTCTATTTCACTTTTCATAGACTCATATTTTTCTAAGTCTACTTGGATTTTGGCTCACATGGAATTTTTCAGTTACAATATAAAATATTTGCACATCTTTCCATCACCTCAGTGTTGTAATCAATACTCCCTACCAATAGAATTAATAGTATTACTATAATAAGTATATAAATATTATAGTTGCATTTAGTTAGCTTTCTTCTCATAATTCATCATTATTAGCAAATAAATCAAGTATGTTATATTTTTCAGATCTTGGTCTTTTCTCGATCTTATTTACTGCTTTAGTAAAGGCATCTTTAGTATTCCAATTCGGATTTTTTGCCTTATTGATATGTCTCCTTATAACATAAGCAGGCTTATCTAAATGTTTGGCTATTAATTCAACCAATGTTGGATCTAATATTTTCTTATCAATTAATCTCATTTTTATTAAATTAAGTGTTATTATTTTCTATTTTTTGTAGGAATTGAATCAATTTAAATATGTCATTTCTCACACATTCATTTTGTAAAGCTTCTTTAATCTCGTTCTCATAAAATGGTTCATCGAGATAAAAAGCACAATTGATCCACCTCCATTTTTTCTCTTTAGTTTCCATAAAAATCAATTTATTAACTATTTTTACCTAATTACTATATAATGAAGATCAAAAAAATATTAGTTTTCTACTTATCGGATTATTTTAAAGAGCATTGCTTAAGTGCAAGTACACTATATACAGTTTTAGTTAAAATGCAAAACTTTTTATACAAATCTTAGAGCTATTATCGATGTTCTTTATACTTTTTTGCGACTTTTCTTTGACTTTCCATCTTTTTTGTATACACTGTTACCTAAGTTGTATACAATTTAATTTTTTACACCTAACAATGTATAAGGAAAAGGTAGTTAATATTGAAGTGATATGTAAATATTTATGAAGAGAAATTTATAAATATTTAGAAAGTAAAGATCAGACAATTACAGCCCTTGCTGAGACTATCTGAAAATCTACTGCATATATCACAGATCTACTAAATGGTAGAAGAAATACCTCTAATTTAGAGGTATATAAAAGAATGGCTCTTACTATTTGAATGAGTGAGAAAAAATTCGCACAGTTATATAGAGATGCTAAAAAACATGAGTATTCAGTATCTACTTGAGAAGACTTATCAAACACTTTTTCTCTAGATGATTTTAAGCTAGAAGATTTAAAACTTGCCCTTTCGAGAGAATATGGAACGAAAGATGAGCAGGTTTTAGATGATATTATGGCTTATGCAAGATTCAAGATAGAACAAGGTGATACAAAGTTTTTGAAAAACTTACAAAAATAGATTTTTCTATCAGAAAATTAATGAAAAATTAATATGGTATAGATATAATTCATTTTGATGCCCTAAAAAGCATATTTATTTTCGTACCCAATTTATATATGAATGAAGTACTAGAAAAATACAAAAGTAGTTATTTACCGATTGATATAGAATGAATTATATCTGATTTTTGATTGTCTTTAGATTACTTTGATTTTAGTACTATCAATGGTTTTATAGCCTGAAAACATATAGCGGTTAATAAGTCACTCTGTATTGCTGAACAGAGGTTTGTTATAGCTCATGAGTTATGACATTTCCTAGATGGAGAGATATGAGCTTCAACTGAATTATTTTCTACCACTGACCCAAAAGAAAAAATAGCAGATCAATTTGCTATGGATCTTTTATGTCCGACTTTCAAAGTAAGAGAGTTATGGGAAAAATATGAAAATATCCCAACTCTTTCACAGATTTTCCTTGTATCAAATGAAGTTATTGAGAAAAAATTAAAACAAGTTTATAAATCTAGCAGATATTCTTATGAGAGCAGTAATTTATTGTAGAAAATCAACCGATAGAGATGATATGCAAGTACAATCACTTGATACTCAACTTAAATGGTGTCTTGATTATACTAATGAGTATAAATTCAATATTGTAGAGACTGTAGTTGAGGCAAAAAGTGCAAAACAACCTTGAAGAGAAGGTTTTAACAAAATGATCATGATGCTTGAAAAATGAGAAGTTGATACAATAGTGACTCTTCATTTGGATAGACTTACGAGAAATGCAGTAGATGAATGAACTTTGAAGTGGTATGCTCAAAATAGAAAAATTAAAGAGATTCATTGTAAAGAATGAATTTTTACTGGTGATCAAGTTTTAATGCTCTCTATTCATTTTTGATTTTCTAATCAGTATCTTGTTGATCTTAAAAAGAAGGTAGTTGAATGAATAAACACAAAAGTAAAATCATGAGGGATTGTTTCGAGAGTTCCTCTTGGTTATGTAAATAACAAAGAGACAAGATGAGCCGATTTGGATGAGGATAATTTTCATTATATAAAAAGAATTTTTGAAATGAGATCTGAATGACATAGTTATGATCTTATAACTGATGTTATTACTCAGGAGTGATTTAGAACTAAAAAGTGAAATAATGTACCAAGATCTGTTATAGAGCAGATGATTAAAAATCCATTTTATTATGGTGTGATTCAATATGCTTGAGAGTTATATGAATGAAAACATAGAGCTATTATTTCAAAAGAATTATGGGACAGAGCGAATCAATATGGAAGAGGGATTACTTATGTACTCAATAGAGATTTAACTCCCTTAAAATGAAAAATAAAGCATAAAGAGACCTGAGAGACTATGTGTACTTCGTTACTCAAAAAGAAGTACATTTACTTTCATATACATTGAAGGAAAACTAAAAAGACTTGAGTAAGGATTCGGCATAATCAAAATGAAATTATCAAGGTATTTGATAAAAATATTTGGTTATACAGTGTGCCAAAAGAACACAAAGAAGATGTTAAAAATGGTCTTAGGGATTTCTATACTGATAAGGTGGTATATAACAAGAAGAAAAGAGATGCTTTGAATAAAAAATTATCTAAAGCTGAGAATGAAAAAATCTCACTTATTAAAATGAGATCCAGTGAAGAAATTACAGCTGAAGAATTTAGTGATATGAAAAATTGATTGATTGAGGATATAGCGAGCTTAAAAGATCAGATTATTAAAATCGATAAGGATGATAAGGATATTTTGGAGAACTTTGATAATATGGTCGAACTCCTTGTAGAGCTGTCTGATAAGCGGAAAACTAAAAAACCTAAAGAAAAGGTCTGAATCATCAATTCTATCGTGGTCGAACTCCAAATAGACAACAAAAAAAGGCTTTACATTGAGGAAAACCCCTTTTTCAAAGCCCTTCAAAAGGTTAATTATCATAAATGGTGGGTCATCCGGGGCTCGAACCCAGGACCTTCTCCTTAAAAGGGAGCTGCTCTACCAACTGAGCTAATAACCCATATTGCCTGAAAGACTCGGGTATTGTATTAAAAAACATAACAAAAGCAAATTTTTTTTACAAACTCCTTTTATTATGTGATATCCATTATTTTATCTCCTATATACTACATTCTTTTTATAGGAATAAGTAGCTCTCCATCATACGATACAATATTGGAAATATTCCCGCCATCATCAAGTATAAATAAATGCTCTCCTTGGAAATCTGGATTATCAAAGACATACTTTACTCGTAATCAATGATTCAATTTTTCCAAAACATCAGCTTCTAAAGTAATGAAATGGTGATTCCTAAAAAGACTTTTGACATCAAAACTATCAGAAGGTTTAATCGAATCAAGTTCAAGAGCATCTCCAATATATAGATTCCCTATCTTGGTTCTCCTCAAACGAGAAATATATCATCATGTTCCAAGCATCTCTCATAGATCAGCTGCAATACTCCTAATATAAGTACCAGCACTCACGTGAGCCTTCAAAGATACTTTTGGATAGTCAAAATCAAGCAGTTCTATATCAAATATCTCTACCTCTCTCCCCTTCATTTTTATTTCTATTCCTTCTCTCGCAATTTTGTAGGCTCTCTGTCCATTTATTTTTAGAGCTGAATACTTTGGTGGGACCTGTTGAATCTTTCAATGAAAGTGCTCTTGCAATATTTCCTCTATCTGATTTTTTGTAATACTTTTTTTATATTCTGCTTGCTTCTGATCACTCAAAAACTCTACTGGCTCTCACAAATCAAATGATTCAGTTACTCCATCTAACATAATATCAAACTCATACTCTTTTGAATCCTTCTCCAAATATGGAATGAGTTTGGTATAGTTACCCGTTGCAACTAAAAGCCCTCACGTTGCGAGAGGGTCAAGTGTACCAGTATGACCAAGCTTTTTTTCATCTATTCTTTTCTTGAGAACTCTGATTACATCAAAACTAGTGAAATCAATCGGCTTGTCTATAAAATAGAAATTATTCATAGTCATAGGTTGCTGGTGAAGAAAAAAACCTTGGATGTGTCTCTATTCAGAGATTTGGATGAAGAAATGAGAAAGTCTTGAAGCTAAAATAACCAAAATCAACAAATATCTTCCCCGTAATATCCTTCTTGGTTATTGTATTAGAAACAAGGCTACAGTTACTAAAACACGTTCTAGAATCTGAAGAGTGATTTCTATTATCTCACATAACAAAATACTCTCACTCTGGTATTTCAAAAACACTCTTTCAGGTATTTTTATTGCCAACAAAGGTGAAACCATCATTATCTTCATTTAAATATGGTTCATTGAGTTCAGTGAAGTCAGCTTCTCAAGTTTTTTTCAAAAATACTTTTCCTCACTCTATCTTGAGGATATCTCATCCAATAGCTATTATCCTTTTTAAGAAAAACTCTTTGGTTTTACTTACATGAGGTTTAAACACTACTACATCTCCTCTATCTGGTTTTCATATCCTATATGAAAGTCTATCTACGATAATAAACTCTCTATCATAGTATGAACTATACATAGACTGACCACTTATTTGAAATGGCATAGCAAAAAAGAACCTTATAAAAAAAACTATTATTATAATGATAGCTAAATCCTTTCCAAAATCCTTTACATCATCCATATTTATAAACTTGCTTTCTTCTGAAGCCATGGCAAAGAGTTGGTTATGAGATATATTCGCAAACCATTATATGTGAAAAAAAGAAAAATCAACAAAAAAAACCCTAGTAAAACCCCCTCCTGTGAGGAAGGGGGCTAGGGGATGGGTTTATGTATCTCAATCAGTTTTGAGCCAATCAGGGATTTTCATTCCATCATCCCATAAATCACTGTCAGATTTAGGAGTTTCTTCTCAAGAATTTTCTTGTTTTGCTTTTGTTGGTTTTTCTTCCTTTGAAGTGATATCTTTTTTAGTGCCTTTTTGAGCATTATTTTTTATATCTTCCTTTTCTACTTCTTGTTTCTGCGCTTGTTTTACGTTTTGTTCCAGCTCTTGCGAATCTTTTTTTGTCTTTGAATCCTTTGATTCTTGTTTGTTTCTTTTCTGATTCTTGTTCTTATCTTTTTTTGGATCTCTTTCTTTTTTATCATTTTTGTTATCATTTTCAACTCCTTTCGTTTCTTTTTTAGATGTATCTACTTTTTTCTTCCCGGCTTGTTCTCTCTTTCAACTTTCTTCTTTTCTGTTTTTATTCTTTTCTTCATTTTTACCCTCTTTTATAGCAACCTCTTGTTTCTTTACTTTCTCTTGATTTTGAACTTCCTGTTTCTCAATTTTTGGTTTATTTTCTAAAACATCGTTTTTATTTTCTTGTTTCTTTTTATCAGTTTTATCTTCTTTTACACCTATCTCTTTTTTCTTAGTCTTTTCCTCTCTCCCCTTTTCAAGTGGAGTACTCACAGGAGGAGGAGTTTCTTCTTTTACTTCACTTTTCTTTTTATCTTCTTCTTTTACTGATTTTTCTTCTGTTTTTTCCTCTTCACTTCAAAAACTTGATTTTAACCAATCTGGTATTTTGTCATCCTTTTTATTCACTTCTTCATTCTTATCATCTTTTTTGTTCTTGCCCTCTCCTCATAAAGGAAGGTTAGAAGGAGTTTGTTTTTCTTGTATTTCATCATCAGTTTTATCATCTTCTTTTGTATCTTTCTTTACAAAACTTCATTTTAACCAATCTGGAATATCCTTCCCTTCTTTCCCGCTATCATCAATCTTAGTAATTTCTTCAAGATCCTCATTTTTTGGAAGATTTTCTGTTTTTTCTTCTTTTACATCTATTTCTTTTTTCTTATGAGAAGTCTTTTCCTCTCTCCCCTTTCCAAGGGGAGTACCCGTAGGGGGAGGGGTTTGTTCTTCCTCCTTTCCTTCTTTTATCGTCTTTGCATCCTCTTTCTTCTGAGTATCCTCAGTTTTTTCTACTTTTTGTTCAGGAGTATCCTCCAAAGCAATACTATCTATCTTTTCTTTTGGAACTTCTTTAGAAGTATCTTCTGGAGTTTCAGAACTACTATCACCTGAAAAACTTCATTTTAACCAGTCTGGAACATTTGCATCATCCTCCACTTTCTTTTCCTCTTCTTGAGTCGCTTCGACCCTCTTTTTCTCAACAGGGATATCAGCAGGAGGTGGAGTTTGTTCTTTTGTTTCTATTTCCTTTGGTTCTTCTTTTTGAATATCTTCTGAAGCACCCTCATCACCTGAAAAACTTCATTTTAACCAGTCTGGAACTTCTTCTTTTGCGAATTCTGGTTTTGGTTCTTCTGAAACTTCTTTTACCTCTTTTACTTCTTCTTGAACAGCTTCCTCTTTTACTGTATCAATAGGAGCATCCTTAGAAGTAGGAGTTTGTTCATTATCTATTTCAGAAGCTTTTTCTGGCTCTACTGAAATACCCTCTTCCTCATTCATAGATCATAGAATATCTTTTATATCTTCTTCTTGAGCTGCATCTTGATTTTGTTTTTTTCACTTCTTTCCTGAAGTTTTATCTATAATAAAATCTTGAAATCATATATTTGGATTTTTATTTACCAGTCTATAGTATATATAATATCAAAGAGATATCAGTACAAAAACTCATAGGATAATAAACAACCATACGAATATTGTTTTTATAAGACCAAACACATCTTTTCCTCAATTATTTTCCTCTATTACCTCTTGTTTTTCTTCTTCTGGGATATTTTGAACTCAACCATAAACAAATGTTTTTAGAATTGCTTTAAAATCTGTTTTTTGTTTATTCGTCATCGTTTGATCAACCGCCACTATTTTTAATATTTGCGTTCAGAGTGCCCTATTTTCATCTATTACACTGTTTGTTCTTATAACTTCTAACTTTGCTAACAAAGAATCATAACAGCTCTCTTCTCATAATTCCTCATCACTTGCCTCACAAGTAATCGTTTCTGGAATAAGGTTTTTTAAAGCGTTAAATATGATAGATTTTTCACTCTGATCTTCTTGTCATTCTACGAGAAGTGATTCAAGAAGGTTGATAGCATATTCTGCTCATCCAGGATCTACTTCATTAATATAGTTCTCAAATTCTAAAATAACATTTGTTTTCTCTCTATTATCAAACCATTCTTCTTGAAGTTTTTGGATATACATAAGTGCTTTCAACTTATTTTCCTTTGGAAGAGAGTTTACATAATCCTTTAGCTTTTCAATTTTTACTCTTTCAGAGTCTGAGATACCATTAAATTTTATCGTTTTTATATCAATTTCTTCATCAATATAAAGCTTTTCAATCTCAAAGTCATATGAGTCCACTATCGATCAAGATGCATTTTGAGTCGTTATTCTTACATTTTGAATTTTTTGTCTATTTAATACTATGAGAACTGGTTCAGAGCTCCTTCAAGAGAAAGGTCCACTCGCATCAGCATCATCATCAACTCCCCCGTTCAAGTCTGAATCTTTTCCAGTATCAAAGTCTAGGGTATAGCTCTGTGCGCTCCCAGTATTTGATTTTAAAAATACATAAACATTCTCAGCATTTTCAAGGGTAATTTTATTCTCTTCTATAAGAGGGTCTGAGAATATAACAAGATCTTGTTTTCTTGAGAGTATAAAGTTCTTTAGATTTTTAAGTACTTTTTTTCTCACTGTTCTTACTTTTGATCATTCACCAATCTCAAGCTCTACAAAATGAGCACTCTCTCCATCTGAATATTCATGAATAAACGAGTCTTTTTTTGATACCATCGTTTCATCTCAAAGATTCCATTCAATTGTATCGTGCTTTCAAGTACTCTTATCAAGAAAAACAAACTGATTTCCAATTGAAATATATGAGAAGTCTGGTTTCAATATGTTTGCTATACCTATAGTAATACTTTTCGTACTACTAAATCATTTATACTTTACTTTTACTTTTGAATGAACTTCTCAGCTATAAATAAATTTATTTGAGGTAGTTGGAGAATTTGTCTCTTTTTCATAAAAACCGTCACCATCTAAGTCCCAAGAATATTTCGCTTTTTTACTAATATCTTGTCAGAGAATATTCTCAGCCGATGCGGTGAAAATAACTTCCTCACCAATAGTAACCGACCTTTTATTTGCAGCTAGTTTTATTAAAGGAGTGTTTATATTATTTCCCGAAAGGGTAATAAAGTACTTCGATCAAGTAATTTCTTCTGAGGTAATTCTCGCTTCATTATTATCCTTCATGAGAACTACGAAATAGTAGTTTCCTGTTATTTTAGGAAGAACAAATGTTGTTTCTGAGTCTTTTGTTGCTCTAAAATCTTGTGGTTCAGTATCTATGTCTGTATAGTAATACCATAAATAGGATTGTATTACTCCATCTTTATCCTGTGCTCATAGAGCATTTACTTTTACTATTACTGGATCAGAAGAGTTATCCACCACCTGAACATCAATTGCTGAAAGTGTAGGTTTCAAATTCTCTACTTTTACCCATACTGCACGAGTAGAGGTTCTCCCATTTTTATCACTTTTTACTTTTAATTGAACTGGAAAACATCAAAGTTCATCAAACTTCTTCCTAAAAGTACTGCTCGAATAGAATGTGTCACTATCAAGCTTCCAAGAATACGAAAGCCCACTACTTTTCCCTGTGATATCTATACTCTCTTCTCCAGAGAATTTTATAGAATCTACTCTATTAATAATGTATGCTCCTTTTCATTCACAGGCATCATTTCTAAACAATAGTTCAGAGTTACTTGGGTTTTTCAATGTAATAAACGCATATGGGCTCTCTGATTCTCATATATATACATTCTTTATAAATGTATTGGTATTATCATCTTCATCTACCACTTTTAGTGTTACTGGAAATACTCCTGACTCTGTATATGTATGTGATATTTCATCTTTACTTCCTCATTTTACTTCCCCATCTCAAAAATCCCATTCATAGAATCTTGCCTCGGGTGAATCTGCATTAAAATCTATTCTTTGTTCTCTTTGTGCTACTCTTGGAAACGCAAAGAATTCTACGGAAAGAATTGAATCAACTCTCACTTTCTCTTTCTTTTGTACCGTAATACCATCTGGATCAGTCACTTCAAGCACTATACTATGATCTCATATCGAATCAAATGTATAGTATCATATAGAGCCATTATAATTTGCACTATCGAGTTGTACTCTTTGTCCATTTATCACCCAAGAAAACTTTAGTTTTCCTTCATCTGAAAAATCTGGATCGAATGACTTGGTTGCATCGAGTAAAACCATATTTGGTTTACTTTTTAGTGGAATAGAAGACTTAAAGTATGCTTCTGGTGCTCTTGAGTTTATATGAATTATTTGTGTATCTATATCAGGGATATTACTTGATGGTTCTCTTACTATTAACCTCAAATTATATTTCCCTTTTTTATTAAAAGCATAGGTAAACAGACTTCCTGTTTTCCTAAAAATAATTTCATCTTGCTCTATATCTATTATTTCCCAAGAATAGGTAAGGTTATCATCATTAATCTGGTTCTCTGCTGAGAAAGTAAACTTATCTCATAGAAATCATTCCTCTAAGTTTGACTTAATAGTCGCGATTGGATCATGTACTACAATATCAAATTTTCTTTCTGTAGTTTTTCATTCATTCGTTCTGAGCTTAAGTTTTACTCTATATTCTCATTCTCCATTATACACTATTCTTTCTATTCTTGGTGGACCATCATATTCTTTTGTAATACCATTCCCAAATTCCCATTCTGTCTTGAGAAATTTACTTCCAGAAGTTGGAGTAGAAGATGTTGCATCAAATAATAACCCATAGTTTGCTTCCTCTGGAGTAAACTTAAGTTCATCTTTTTGTCTCAGTGAGAGTCCATTTACTTTAATAATAACCGAAGCAACTTTTTCTTTTACTTTGATATCTGCTCTTGATCTAAATGGAAGGACATCCGTATACCCTCCTGCATTCTTATGGTTCGATACTACATCGAGAAATACAGAAAAATTTCATTCTTCTTTAAAGGTATAGTTTAGTGATGGTCATTTACTATTCGAAAGAATTTTTCTCTTGCCACCTACATCCATCCACCATATATAGTTATGGGTTGGTATCTTGGTTCCGGTTGGGTCTTTTACATTTCATCTAAAGGTTACCGTCAATGGTGCGTTTCCTGTATCTGGAAATGCTTCTACTTTTCCGGTTATTTTTTCTATCTGCATATTTTCAAGGTATGCTTGTATTTCAGTAACGATAGATGTGTAATTCCCCTCATTATCTGGGTATTTCACTCCTCTCTCTACTGAAGTTTTGAGTTTATTATAGACATTTTTATTCGTAAGGTTATCAGGAAGGTAGTTATATCCTTGTTTTGCAATATCAAGTATTTTTAAAGCAATGTTTTTATCCACACTTCCTTCTATTTCGAATTTACTTCTCAATTCAAAAAACTGTTCCGTGATTCTATACCTGTATTCGTTAAATGTATTGAGGTCTACAGTCGTCAACCTTGTAAAACCTGGGTCATCATCTGCCGAAAAGGCGATATTTGGCGTTGGTATAAGGAATATAGAGAGTATCAATGTAATTATAAATCTTTTTAGCATGTCTGTTATTTACAAAAATAGTTTTTTATTTCTTTATAAATAATATCACAAAAAGTCTACGAGAACAAAAATTGGAAGTATGAAAAGAGGTATTTTATATTGACTTTTATTTTAATTTATATATAATATAAATATCTTTGAGTAATTACTTTGATTTCTCGTTCATTAAAATCTTTCAAAAATAAATAAAAAAGTATGAAAAAAACTAATACAAAAATTATAAGATGGGGAATATTCTCTGGTATCGTTTATTCTATTGGAGTTGCTTTATATGCTATAGTCAATGAGAATAGCCTTCCTGAAACAGCCTTTAATATACCAAGATGGTTTGATGGTATAGTTATAATACTGTGTACCATGGTATATATAAAATTAAATGATAAAGATATAGATCCACCTTTTCAGCCATTAATATATTTATTGATAATGGTGTTCATAGTAGTTAATATAGGATTAATAGGATTTATTCTTACCTTCTCTATTATGGCTCTAATAGTATTAATAAGTACATTAAAGATATTTGATTTTCCATATATTACAAGAAAAATCAAACTTCTTTGTTCATATCTAAATGCTGAAAAAAAATAAAAAAAAGCATTAAAAACTAAAAGACTATCTCTTCACAGAGATAGTCTTTTTTATATACAATATATACTCTTTTTTGAAAAAAGATTTGCAATCATAAAAAATTAATTATAATAAAGTCCGAAATATAGTTCTGTAATAAGACTCTATTTCACTTATTTTACTTTACCATTTAACAATATACATATGGATTTAAATAAGGCACAGGTAATAGGAAATATAACTCAAGACTTGGAGTTAAAACAGACCCCTAACGGTCAAAATGTAGTGAGTTTTTCAATCGCTACTAATAGAAACTGGACCGATGCAAGCGGTATGAGACAAGAACAAACAGAGTTTCATAATGTAGTGCTCTGGGGAAAATTAGCTGAAATAGCTGGTCAATACGCAGGAAAATGAAAAAAAGTGTACATTGAAGGAAGACTTCAAACAAGAAACTGGGAAGCACAAGATGGAACCAAGAGATACAGAACAGAAATCGTTGGTGAAAATCTCATCCTCCTTTGAGCAAAATGAGAGAATACAGATAACTATACTCCAGGTGAAGCAAACCCTACTCCAGCTGTAAGTAAGGCTACTCCGAAAAAAGAAGAAGAAATCTCTGTTGAAGATATCCCATTCTAATAGACTATTAAAAAAAGACCATAAATCATATTGATTCATGGTCTTTTTCTTTGACTATATATTCTCTATCTTATACTTCTCTCAAGACTCATCAATCACATATACTTCTACTCAACTACTACCACCATGAGTGTAAATATGTTTTATATTAAAATCTGACTCTAACAATATCTTCTTTTCTTTTGATATAGGACTATAGAACACTACCAAACTTCTAAAACTATCTCCCGAGAGTAATCTCTCAAGTCATAAATCTTTTAATTTTTTTTCTTCATCATTTTTAATAATTCATACATATCAATATTTCCCTGTCTTTTCATCTAAGAAATATACAAAATCTTTAAAGAAATGAACATATTCTATACTATCCTCTAAAAGAGCATAAACAAATATTCATACAGGAGTCTTGAATAAGAATTCTCAGGTATCTTTTCAAACTTTTACATACTCAACATCAACATTCAATAAAATACGAATGATTTTTTTATTGTTCAAACTATATAAGAACTTGTTCTCTCATAGAGATAAAAAGAGATACTCCTGATTATTTATAACTGATTGTACCTCAATCTCTCACCTTTCTACCTTTGGAAATTCACCAAGATACTCCTCTCATAGAAATAAATCGAGCTTATTTATTTTTTCACGAAACTGTATATTCCCAACTTCTAAAGATACATAAAAATAACTATTATTTTTTTGTTTTAATTCTGCTATTTTCTGAGTACTTGAAACATCCTCCTCACTAGCAGTACTCTCCTGTATGACTAACTTTGGTTGTTCTTCAAGTTCCTTTTCAGCTTGAATTTTTTCCTGCTGTTCTATCTTTTTTTGATGCTGCCCAGGTATATATTTCAGGTGATAGTATATGTACCCAGCTCAAATGAATCACAGAATAATTAATATACCTAAAACTCTATTACTCATAAGAAATATATCAGAAAAATAATTATGTCCATCTTACCTTTTTTTACACCCTTTGTAAAGTAAAAAAACTATCTAATTTTGACATTTGATTTATTTTTACAATAATAAAATATATCTTTACTCTTCTAACCTTAATATTTTTCATGGAAGCAATAAAAAAAGATCACATTACTCAAGAAGATAACTCAAACAAAAATGCTATCAGCACATCTCATCAAGTACATAATATCATAGATGGAAAAAAAATAGCTCAAGAAATATACGATGAAATTAAAAGTGAAGTAGATACGCTTAAGAAAAAACCAACTATGGCTGCCATACTCGTATGAGATAGCCCATCTAGTAAAGTATATATTGCTCAAAAAGAAAAATGGGCAAAATATACGTGAATCAACTTTCAACTCACCAAACTCGAAGAAAAAATAAAAGAAGAAGAGCTTCTCAGAGAAATAGAAAAACTAAATAAGGATGAAAATATAAATGGTTATATTGTACAACTTCCTCTTCCAAAACATATCAGTGAAAACAATGTTACACAAGCAATTGATCCTAAAAAAGATATAGATGGCTTTCACCCTGTTAATCAATGAAATATTGTCGTATGAGACTATTCTCTCTTCGTACCATGTACTCCTGATGGAATTATGGAAATATTCAAAAGAAAAAATATAGAGCTGGAAGGAAAAATAGTAACGGTTATTGGGACCAGTAATATAGTATGAAAACCAATTGCAAACTTATTAACGAACGCTCATGCAACGGTAACCAGTTGTAATAATAAGACAAAGAAAGATTTTCTAAAAGAAAGAACAAAAGAGTCAGATATTGTAGTAATAGCAACTTGAGTGCCAAAACTCCTTACCGCTGATATGATTGGTGAAAAAACAGTTATTATAGATGTATGAATCACCAAAATGGAAGATGGAAGTCTCAGTGGAGATGCAGACTTTGACAACATTGTAACAAAAGGAAATCTTATTACTCCTGTTCCTGGATGAGTATGAAGACTTACCGTTGCCATGCTGATGAAAAATACTTTGAAAGCTTATAAATCACAAAATAAAAATAAATAGTATAATACTATTTATTTTTATTTTGTGTATACAAAAGAATTCGATCTACTTAAAGGATATCACTCCAAGTATTCTTCTATTTCTCATCATTTTCTTTGAACTACATACTCTCAAACACTTCCAACCTGCTGAAAACCGTTTTTCTCAAAGGAAGCTCCTGCACTTGGGTTACTGGATACGAGAAATAAAGATTTTCATCTATTATATGCAATTTTTTCTGCTCTCTCCAAAATAAGTCCTCCCAGTCCTGTTCATACATATGACGACCACATACACTCCACGAGTATATGTCAGTTTCAAACTTCTGTGAGACTAAATCATCATAAAATAGTATTTCCTATCGATACTACCGTATGATTTTCCATTATAACTTCCAGCTCATCTCATGACCTTGATCTAAATACTTTTTCATGTACGTATTGATTAAATATCTCGTAAAACATGAGTCTGTCCTTTAATTTTCCGTCAGATACTTGTGAATCATCAATAAACATCGTTCCCTTTCCTCTCCAATCATTTATTTCATCATAAAGGCACTTTCACATGGTAAGTACTACTTTTGATACTTTATTGAGTATTAACTGTATTTCTTCTAGCTTTTTTATCATTCCTCAGTCTACTTCTATATGTTCATCTCTCCCAGCAAGAATATTCTCTATATTTGACTTGAGGATTACTGATACGAGCTTTTTATTCTTATTGAGCAAACCAGGTTGATCTGATAAAAAAAGTATTTCATTTATTTTGTCACTGTAATGCTGTACCATATAGGTTACTATTTCATCGGCATTGATATTCAAATAATGCCCATTCGCATTTCAAACAAATCATATGAGGTTAATTGCACGGTTAAAATCTACTCCTGTGATTTCTTTTATCTTTCATACTTCACCATATTTCCATATATCCCTATAGTCACACTTTATATCTTCTGGTTCTAAAATTTTTTTATCTATTGCTACTAAATAGCGAGACCTTATGAGTGAATAAAGCTGATCATATGCCGGCATAACCCCATAGTTTAAATTATCTTCGGTCGTGACTCATACACCATCTACTTTGACTCTCAATTTTTTTGAGTGTTCATTCCGATGTAAATCAATCACTATTCATCATCAGTATGCTAAAATAACTTTTACACCATTTTTTAAAAGTTGTTCTACGTTTGCAAAAGTTTCTTCATTGAATTCTTTTCCACTCATTTTTATGAGAAGTGTCTTTCAGTGATATTGCTTTATATATGATGGTTCCTTAAACTGATGCATACAAATAAATAATATATAATCTAGTATTATTTATATATATTTTAAAAAAATAGTCAATGTTTTATGTATTTCTATAAAAAAATAACAAAAAATTTTGACATATGAAAGTTTTTTAATAAGATAAACCAGCAATGTAAATACTGAATCTTGCGGGTATAGCTCAATTGGCTAGAGCATCTGCCTTCCAAGCAGAGGGTTGTGAGTTCGAGTCTCATTACCCGCTCCATTATTTACAAAGCAAAAGATGAGAACTTGGTTTCTGAGAGCTTTGAAACAAAAAAGGTTTCCAGACTCTCTGAAACCAGGTTCTTTTCTAAAACGGGAACTGGCGCAATTGGCTAGCGCACACGCTTTGGGAGCGTGGGGTTGTGAGTTCGAGTCTCGCGTTCCCGACCATATATTACAAAGAAACTAAAAAAACACCTTTTATGAGGTGTTTTTTTAGTTCTAACGTCTATAATAATTATATTATATATTATCTCTTTAATGCTATATCTGATCTAAAGTCTTCTTATATTGCTCTAACATAAACTTATAATACTTCTTTTTATTTCCTGACTTACATGATGCAATAGCATGAAAGTAAGCTTGTTTATTTTCTCTAAATACTATCATAGGGAAAAAAGTATTTTGTAATAATATTTTATTCATAATAAATCTTCCCGTTCTCCCATTTCCATTTTCAAATGGATGTATTTGCTCATATTTTAAATGAAAATCAAATGCAGACTGCAATGGAAAAATATTTTTTTTATTTTCTTTATAAAATTGAATTAAAGAATTAATTTCTCACGAAACATTTTCAGGTGCCGTAGTTATACTATTATTAACAACATTTACTACCTTTTTAAATCACCTTGGATATTTTTCACCTGTTTCTTGTAATAAATTTTTGGTTAAAATATGATATAATTTCTTGATATTGGCTTCATTAAAAAGAAATTTTTCTTTTATAAAGTTCCAAGATTTTATTGAATTTTCTACCTCTTGTATTTCATTTTTTACTTTATATCTATATCTTTTATTCTCTATAATTTTTTCTACTTCTTCCTCTGGTATCTTACTCCCCTCTATATGATTAGAATTATATATAAACTTCTTTGGAAAATCTAGGTCACTCCATCATCAAATACTTATTATATTTTTCATAACATTCTCATCATAAGAGATTTTCTTATCTTCAATATTCCATACATTACCAGCATTACTAAGTAACATTGATTGATATACCACACCTTGCAATAAATCTTCATTATATATTTCTGTAGAAAAATTTTTATAACTATCTAAGCTATAAATAAACGCACATTCTTTCTTTGTAAGTTGAGTAATACTTTCACTTGTTATAATCTCTCATACTATTTTTACTAGGATTTTCTTTCAAGCTACTTTCTTAGCTAGAAACAGTCATGAGTCTTTCTTTTCTATAAACATAATAATATAATTAATTGTTTTTAGGTACCCATATACTAACACTTTCAACATATAAAGTCAAATTATTTTCTATATTAACCTATATTTTTTCCCTTGGAACACAGTAAAATACATAGGAGACTAAAACATTACAGTTTTATATTAATAAATCAGCTATACTCCCTAATATTCTTTATGAATACTAATATTTTATCTAAACCACTTGTAAAAAAACAAAATATATAGTAAAATTTGTAAAGTAAACTTATTATATAAATAGCTAATTTTTGAGTGAAAAAGAAAAAGATTTACCACTAGGAAATACTCCAGAAGAAAAACAAACTCCTGAGAATAAAAAATCGGAGGGCTTTTTGAATGAAAAAGTAAAAACTCATGTAGGCAATATAGTAGATTGAGATTCAAAATATGATTGACAAAAAAGATCTCTAGAATCATACTATAAATGAATGAATGCGAGTATGTCAATGAAGGTATGACCTACCATGGTTCACCTTCTTTGAAAAAAAGGAAATGTAATAGTTGATATGTGAACTGGCTCAGGAAATGCAGCTTCAACCTATGCGAACCTATTTGAGGGCTCAAAAGTTATTTGAGTGGATATAAATCCTGAATCTGTAAGCTATTGTAATAAGCATTTCTCTAGACAAGATAATTTAAGCTTTCAGGAATGAGACGTAGAAAAACAAATATTTCCTGAAGAAAGTATTGATGCTATATTAAATTCTTCTACCCTTCATCATGTCTCATCGTTTAATTGATATTCAAAAGAAAGTGTAGAAAACTCAATAATAAATCAAATTAAAGAATTAAAAACCTGATGACTCTTTGTTATAAGAGACTTTTTAGCTCCTGAAGAAAACAAAGATATAATAATTGAACTCAACACTACTAGAAATCCAGACTCTCAAGAAAATGAATATGAGAAATATTCAGACTCTGAGCTTTTTGAAATATTTGCTCAAACAGCGAGAAGTATGCATACAGATCCTGGTTTTCCAATAATGAAACTCACATCACAAAAAAAATGATGTAATAGATATAAGGTAAGCCATAAAAACGCTACCGAATTTATTTTAAGAAAAGACTACAGAAAAACCTGGGAAGTAGAAAACAAAGAGGAATATACATATTTTAATCAAAATGATTTTGAAAATATCTTTCAAGAAAATGGGATGAGAATCATAGCTTCATATCCCTATAAAAATCCGTGGATACAAAAAAACAGATTTGATAATAAGTTCAATTTTTATGATCTAGAGTGAAATAAACTCGACTCTCCTGCGACAAATCATGTGATAATCTGACAAAAAGTATCTATAAATTCAACATATTGAAATAAAATAACACAAAAAACAAAAAAAGAAATAACTGCTAATAAAGAAACATTTCTAAAAAGAAGCAGTTATATTTCAAAGCTCGATTGATCTCACTGGGATATAGTGAAAAGACCTGGTGAAGTAGATGACATAATTCCTTATATGATTGATGAAAAAACCTGAGAACTGAAAGTTGCTGTAAAATGGTGATATCCAAGACCTATTATCATAAATGAAAATCAAAGTTTAGATAAAAAACACTATAGTGGATATATATGTGAACCCCATAGCCTCACCAGCAATGCAAAAAATAAAGATATAAGTAGAAGGTTATGAATACATAAATCTGATATAGAATGAGAGACTCACTGATTAAGCTACTTTACATCTCCTTGAATGATTGATGAAAAAGTGAATAGTAAGTTCTTGGAATGTAAGAATCTACCAAGAGATTTCAAACTTCCTGATAATATATCCGTATTTAAAAATTCAGGAGATTCAAGACTGATGTGAGTAAATGATATACTCAAAGCATACCAAACTTGAACTATGCCAGAATCGAGACTAGAGATAAATCTATACTTTCTATTAAAAGAACTTTGAATATATCCTGAAGAATGGATATGAGATGAAATTGATATACAAGAATCTGAAATAAATAAAGAAAAAATAATATGAATCAATACTATAATAACCCCAGAACAAGAGAAAATATTTATAAAATCTGATTGAAAATGAGATTATATAAAACACTACCAATCAAGTTTTGAAGAAAATCTTGAAGTATGAGATTTTAGGTGAGTATTATCCGAAACAGAAATAGAGTATATTGAACCTAAAAATCATAGTAACAATGTACTATCAGCTCTCCCAGTGATAAAAGATAAAATGACTTGAAAAGTATATATTTGAATAGAAAAGAAAAACTACCCAACGGTTCAAGAAAAAGATGGAAATAGTGTTTTATGGTGAGTTCCTGCTTATAGATTAAGCAAAGATATTAAAACATATACGCGATTAGATACATTTAATGAGGATAAAATATGAGAATCTAGGATCCAAAAAATTTGAGAATCATATAAGTCTAGTTTGTGAGTGACCAACGAAACCATTTACCCCTATATAACTTGAGTTCCTAAATTCCAAAAAAATATAAAATACATAGAACGAGAAGAGATAATGAAAAATATAAAACATATAAAAGATGCACATCTTTTAGTGACACTATTCCGACTGGATCATATACTTTTAGGTAAGAAATAAAAAAATAGCTTTATATAAAAAGCTATTTTTTTATCCTAAGATCTAAAGGTATTCTTTTCTATAAACTCATCTACTTCTTTATTGAGTTCATCAGATATGATTTCATTCGATGATACTGTATTAACATCCTCATCTTCATTGAGAGTTTCGATCATCTTTTTCACCTTTAATACTTTATCAAAATCATCAACTTCTACTTCAGTATCTGGAACGTAGTCAACCTTCGCTTCTTGTAATTCTATATTTTTTTCTTCAAAAAATTTCTCGACTGTACTAAAGTCTTCAAGAGCAGTAAGTATTTTGATATACCCTGCTTCCATCTTTATATCCTCTGCGTCAGTTTCCATTACTAACTCTTCTATACTATCATAGTCATGCTTCGCTGGATCGATAAATATAACTCCCTTTTGATGAAACATCCAAGAAACAGCTCCTGATTCTCACATATTTCCTCCAAATTTTGAAAATGCATGTCTTATATTTGAAACCGTTCTATTTTTATTATCTGTTAATACACTTATAACAAGCGCTACTCCTCCTGGAGCATATCACTCATAAACTATTTCGACTATTTGAGCTGCTGATTTATCTTCTCAAGTTCATTTTTTAATAGCTCTCTCTACATTTTCATTTGGTACTCATTCTTTTTTAGCCTTATATATTGCCGCTGCAAGAGCTGGATTATCATCTGGGTTTCATCATTTTTGAGCTGCCATTGCAATAAGTTTTGAGTGAATAGAAAAAATCTTTCCTTTCACTGCATTCACAGCATTTTTACGCGCTTGTACTACTGGACCTCTTCACATATATTTATATCTTAAAAAATATTAAAAATATGATATCAGATATTACATTTTTGTAAAGAATAAAAAGAATCTTACTAAAGGCAGCCGGTATGGGCTGCTTTTTCAATTTATTAGAAAAAAATAAATAAATCATTTTTTTCTTGATTTCTCAATAAATATTCATATAATCCACCTGTTTTCTAGAAAACATTATAAATATATGGGTGTATAGCTCAGTTGGTTAGAGCGCACGACTGATAATCGTGAGGTCGGAAGTTCAACTCTTCCTATACCCACCATTTAGATATACAAGAAAAAAGAGATAGAATAATTCTACCTCTTTTTTTAAATGATTTTTATTTCTATATATCCCCCTCTTGATTTCATAGCACCAAGTACCCTATCAACCGCTACTATATAAGCAGCATTTCTCAAGTGGGTATCTTTCTCTTGTGCCATATCAAAGACATCTTTCGCTGCACTAGTTATTGTTTCGCGGAGCCTTTTATCTACTTTTTGAGCTTTCCAGTAATCATTGCTATTATTTTGAAGCTGCTCAAAGTATGAAACAACTACTCACCCAGCATTCGCTAATATATCAGGAATAATTGATACCTTGTTCTTAAATAGTACCTTATCAGCTTCTGGAGTAATTGGTCCGTTCGCCAACTCAAGTATAAGTTTCGCTTTCACATTCTTCGCATTTTCAATCGTAATTTGATTTTCAAGCGCTGCAGGAATCAATATATCACATTCTTTTTCTAATAACTCTTTATTTGAAAAAGAGGTAGCATTACTATATTCAATCACTGATTTTTTCTGTAGCTTTAATTTCTCTATTTCCTTAATATCAAGACCATTTTTATTGTAAATAGCTCATTGTACATCAGATATTCAAATTATTTTTATTCCTTGCTTATCTAGTATTTTTGCGGCTGTAAATCCAACATTCCCTGCTCACTGAATAATAACTTCTTTTCACTTTACTTCTTGCTTCCTCAGCTCTAAAATCTTTTCTAATACATATATTCCTCCTTGAGCGGTAGCTGCTTCTCTTCCCTTTGAACCTCAACAATTCAATGGTTTTCCAGTAAAGCTCCCAGGAGAATACTTTCATACTAAAGTGGAATACTCATCCATCATCCAAGCCATAATTTGTGGAGTAGTATTAACATCTGGAGCTGGTATATCTCTTTCTGGTCAAAGATTTTCATATAATCCTCTTACGTATCATCTAGAAAGTCTTTCAAGTTCTGATGGTGTAAGCTCTTTTGGATCTACAATGATTCATCACTTTCCACCTCAAAGTGGTATATCTACCACTGCACATTTGAAAGTCATCCACATAGCGAGCGCTTTTACTTCAGATTTATTTACATCTTGATGAAACCTAATACCTCCCTTAAAAGCTCCCCTTGCATTATTGTGTTGAGCTCTAAAACCAGTAAAGGTTTTCATAGTACCATTATCCATTTTCACGGGAATAGTAATTTCTACTACTTTTTTTGTGTTAGCTATAATTTCATATGTACTTTCATTATAGTTTATACCTTCATACAAACCACATGCTGTTTTTAATTGTGCTCTTGCATTTTTAAATGCATCTACACTTGGTACTTCACTCATTGTTTTAAAAAATTTAAGAATAAAACTATACCTTTCTAGAAAATACAAAAAACAGACTCTGTTCTTTAATAGAAACATAATCTGTTTTGGACTATTGTCAAATAATATATATTATTTTATATATCCCTTCTATTTAAAGACAAAAAAAGTACCTTCCGATTGCTCGGAAGATACCATATAACTCTCTTTTTTAATATTTTATATTAACTATAATATTTTCTTAGATTTGCTAGCATATCTTTTGTGATAGCATCAAGATCATACTTATGGTTCCAGTTCCAGTCACTTCTGGCACAAGAGTCATCTATAGTTTTTGGCCAGGACTCTGCAATTGCTTGTCTATAATCGGGACTATATTCGATTTCAAACTCTGGTATATACTTTTGGATCGATTTTGCAACCTCTTCAACAGAGAAACTCACTGCCGCTAAGTTGTAGTTAGAATGATAGTTCAAATCTTCAAATCTTGCATTCCCAAGGTCTATGAGTGCGTCAACCGCATCATCCATATACATCATTGGTAACACAGTATCTTTTGATAGAAATGAAGTATACTTCTTGTGTTTTATAGCTTCATGGTATATTTCAACTGCATAATCAGTCGTTCCTCCTCCTGGAAGCTGGGTATGACTGATCAAACCTGGGTATCTGACTCCTCGTATATCTAGACCATATTTTGACACGTAATAGTCACACAATAATTCTCCTGCTACTTTTGTATTTCCATACATAGTGTTTGGAGATAGAATCGTATCTTGAGGAGTACTATCACGAGGTGTTTTCGGCCCAAATACTGCTATAGAGCTTGGAAATACTATTTGTTTTATCTTATATTCACGGGATAGCTGTAAAATATTTAGCAATCCTCCCATGTTAATATCCCAACATAATTCTGGCTCTTTTTCTCCAGTAGCCGACAACAAAGAGGCAAGATGAAAAATTTTTGTAATTTTATACTTTTGTATAATCTCACTCATTGTTTTTTTATCTCTTACATCTAGTATTTCACATATACATTTGCCTTGAAATTTATCCAAGTTTCCGATATCAGATGCTACTACATTGTCAGATCCATATATTTTTACAAACCTTTCAATTAGATCGGTTCCTATTTGACCAGAGGCTCCGGTCACTAAAATGGTATTCATGTCTTTTTTAAATGACTGTTGATAAAAACAAATAACCTTTTTTAAAGGTTACTCCCAATACTACATGTAAAGGTAAATATACTATAACTATAAATAAATTAATATCAATAAAATTTCGAACGATAAAAAAAGTACCTCCCGATTGCTCGGGAGATACCATGTAAGATAGTAAAATTATCCTTTATCTAATTGCTTAATCATTTTATCAATATCAGATGCAATTTGACGAGTACTTGATGTCATCCTAGAATATGCTCCTAACCATTCAAATATTATAAATGGTTCACTATTTATAGCAAATTTCAGATTATCTAAAGTCTTTTGATATGTTCCAGAACCTAACTTTTTCTCAAGTTTTTCCTGAAAGCCTGCTTCAGACTGAAAATACTTCATGAAATAATAAACATAAGTTAATGTGCTCCTCATTCTATAAAAAGCCCTATCTTCATCAAAAAACGAAACATTTGTTGACTCACTTGCAGCTGTTTCAAGTAAAACTTGAAAAGACATTAAAAGTTCAATAAAGTTATTACTATTAATGTAAAAGCTTGCTTGGCCATTCTTCAGTTCTTCTCTATAATCTTTTAAAGACGAGATTGTAGATCCTAAATAAATTTTAAATAAAGCTGGATTATTATAATTTAACCTTATATTATTATCAGCCTTTATTATATTATTGTTTGCACCAGTAGATACTGGGGCTCTACAAATCGACTCTCGACACACTGTTAGAAACTTCCTCATCATAGGAATTATTGCTTCTTGTTCATGACGCCTATTATCAATTATCAGACCATAGCCTATACGATCTACTACTAATCTTGACTTCAATCTCTCCATTTCAGAAATGAAATTAGATATAGTAGTATAACCCTCTGGATATTCTGGAGAACTATATACTTTAATATCTCTTGGTACTAACGGTTCCGTAGTAGAACGAATTGGTGCCAAAATTACAATAGATATTGTTAGATATACGACTATTAAAAATCCTAGACCTCTTCCTAAATATCCATTATACCTGAAACAAGTCAGGAAATCTTCTTTGTCAAGAAGTTCTTTTGGAAAACAATAGCGAATTATCGCTATAAATATTTTTTTAATCATATAAGTACTTATTTTGAGTTGATTATAAATGATTATTGATCAACCAAAGAGAAGTTTTCACTCCTCCTTGGTCTCACAATATGAAAACTATAAAAAGTATACTATAGGTACTACAATAAATATAAGTAAACTCGCTTTACGAACCCAATGTTTTCCTTCACATCTAATTGAAGTACCATCAAGACCAACTAATTTAGTTAATATCTTGACATATGGTAAATACCGTAAAGAAGTTGAGACAACTCTCTCAAAATTACGTAATTTTCTTATAATAGAAAAGAAATCCTTTATCTCAGAAAAAACTTCCTTTGGAGAATACCTCTTTTCATACAAATAGACAAGATTATTTACAATAAAATGAGCTATAGTATAAATTGCTGCACCAAATAGTAACGATAACAGTGAAATGAATACAAAGAATACTCCTGCTAGTCCTAAAAAGGCACTAAAGATAAATCCAGTTTCAGGTAGATTATCACCACTGCCCCCTGATGAATCAGAAAACAATATAGAAGAAAATCCAAAAATATTTCCTAGAAACATCTCTAGTAATGCACAAGTTAGGAAGGCAATTCCAATATTCTTCATTATAAACCCTATATTTGGTAGATAAGGTTCCCAAGATTTTTTTAATTTACTTGGTTTATCCTCTTTTACCATAGCTTTTTTAGAAGCTTCCTTCTTTTTCGAATCTGAAGAAACCTTTTTAGAAGGGCTCTTCTTCTTAGGAGAAACTTTTTTAGTACTCTTTTCAGCTTTCTTAGGAGTAGGTTTTACTACCTGCTCCTTATTATCTATTGTATTCTCTGAACCAGATTTATTTTGATCTTTTTCAGGAATAGTTTTTTTATCATCTGTCATAATATTTTATACAAATTGAAGGTTAACAAAAAATTTTAAAGAAATTTGAATACGAAATATCGCATCAAGTGTGTATTTTATGTATTTTTTAAAATAAGTCAATAGTAAGTTTCTCCTTAGAAATTTAAGCGTTTTAAAGAGGCAAGCTTTCGCTTGCCTCTTGATTGTTTGATATCATACTATGATAGAATATAATATTGGAATCACTAAAAATATAAAAAATAATACTTTAAGCTGGGATTTTTCCACCTTAGTTTTAGACTTATATCTTTTCTTTATTTTTTCATAATCAGTTTCATCCTCTGTAAAAAAATCTTTGTACCATTTACAGGTCTCTTCCCAATATGAACTAAAGTTCTTCTTATATAATGCTATAATAACTTTTGCAATATCCCCTAAAATACCAGAAGATATAAGATATATTAAAAAATAGAAGAATAACTTTATGGCTACTAAACATAACCAATAAATAATCCCTAATACTCCAACTATTACTCCAAAAATTATATCTACAGTGAATATAGAAGGAGTAATATTTTTTATTAAACCTAATATATTTAAACTCGCAATATTTGGCTGAAATAATAAATCTATCCATATACAACTAAGAATAAAAATAGTACTCAATAGAAAAAAACCTCTCAAATTTGGGAAAATTTTTCTTTTCTTTAGGTCAAGTTTCTTTTTTGAAGATACTTTCTTCTGAGAAGTAACTTGTTCATTTTTTAATACAGTTTTTTTAGAACTTTGCTTATTTTTCGGAGTAGACTTTACTACCTGCTCCTTATTATCTACTTTATTCTCTGAGGGAGAATTATTTTGATTCTCTTCAGAACCTGTTTTTTTTTCATCGGACATAATAATCTTTCAATTGAAGGTTAACAAAAAATTTTAAAGAAAACTCATACGATAACTTTCGTATGAATACATATAATAACTTATTCTAAAATAAGTCAATTTTTTCTTCTGCTTCAAAATATACACAATTTTAAAGAGGCAAGCTTTCGCTTGCCTCTCGTTCGTTGGCATCATACTATAATCATATACAGTATTGGAATACCTATAAATATTACTAATTGAGCAGTAGAATAAAAACCAAAAAGTAAATTATTCCTTTTAAAGTTTTCCTCCGTTTGACCAGGTGCTAATGCAAAGCTTCCCTGATCAGAAATCACTGCAATTCTACAAGCAATATTTCTATAATACTTCTTTGGCATATCATCATTCGACCATATTCCATCAAAAATTATCAATACTATTTTCTTTGTATCCTCTAGAAATAATAATATATCTGAACGATCTATGAAACAAAGAATAATAAATATGAATAAGAAGTTGAAAAGTTCATAGAAAAGTACATACAATAAAGCATAAAAAATAAACTTTATAGTTACAACAACTAAGAAAAATATTGCTGCAACGCATATAAGGAGAGCCTTGAGCATACTATGAATAAAGTAATCTAAACCTGTAAGTCCCTTACTCATAGATAACTCAGAAACACTCATAGAAGACTTCCAAAGTTCTGAACTTAAAATATTTGGTGAAAACAAAATATCAATAAGAAAAAGAGAGAATAGAGATATACATAAGAAATAAGCAAACTGTTGCATCATACTTCGTAATGTTTGTGACCCTTGCTTTTTACCTGAATCACCTTTTTCTTTCTTCTCATCTTGTTTATTTGAGTGAGAAGAGGTTTGCTCTTCTTTTACAGTTTCCTTCTTTACAGAAGGCTTTTTAGGAGCTTCTTTCTCTTTTGAATTTGGAGAGTCCTTTTTATTGGGAGTCCTCTTCTTAGGAGAATTATTTTGATTCTCTTCAGAACCTGTTTTTTTTTCATCGGACATAATAATCTTTCAATTGAAGGTTAACAAAAAATTTTAAAGAAAACTCATACGATAACTTTCGTATGAATACATATAATAACTTATTCTAAAATAAGTCAATTTTTTCTTCTGCTTCAAAATATACACAATTTTAAAGAGGCAAGCTTTCGCTTGCCTCTCGTTCGTTGGCATCATACTATAATCATATACAGTATTGGAATACCTATAAATATTACTAATTGAGCAGTAGAATAAAAACCAAAAAGTAAATTATTCCTTTTAAAGTTTTCCTCCGTTTGACCAGGTGCTAATGCAAAGCTTCCCTGATCAGAAATCACTGCAATTCTACAAGCAATATTTCTATAATACTTCTTTGGCATATCATCATTCGACCATATTCCATCAAAAATTATCAATACTATTTTCTTTGTATCCTCTAGAAATAATAATATATCTGAACGATCTATGAAACAAAGAATAATAAATATGAATAAGAAGTTGAAAAGTTCATAGAAAAGTACATACAATAAAGCATAAAAAATAAACTTTATAGTTACAACAACTAAGAAAAATATTGCTGCAACGCATATAAGGAGAGCCTTGAGCATACTATGAATAAAGTAATCTAAACCTGTAAGTCCCTTACTCATAGATAACTCAGAAACACTCATAGAAGACTTCCAAAGTTCTGAACTTAAAATATTTGGTGAAAACAAAATATCAATAAGAAAAAGAGAGAATAGAGATATACATAAGAAATAAGCAAACTGTTGCATCATACTTCGTAATGTTTGTGACCCTTGCTTTTTACCTGAATCACCTTTTTCTTTCTTCTCATCTTGTTTATTTGAGTGAGAAGAGGTTTGCTCTTCTTTTACAGTTTCCTTCTTTACAGAAGGCTTTTTAGGAGCTTCTTTCTCTTTTGAATTTGGAGAGTCCTTTTTATTGGGAGTCCTCTTCTTAGGAGAATTATTTTGATTCTCTTCAGAACCTATTTTTTTTCCATCGGACATAATTTTATATACAAATTTAAGGTTAACAAAAAATTTTAAAGAAAGTTGAATACGAAAATATCGCATCATTTTTTGATCTTATATATTTTTCATAATAAGTCAATAGCAAGTTCCTGCTTAAAAATTTAAGCGTTTTAAAGAGGCAAGCTTTCGCTTGCCTCTTGTTTAATATAAGAAAAAAAATAGAAAGAAAATAAAGTATTCAATATATGACTGGATGCGTATCAAATATTTTTTCTCATTCAATCTAAATGATTTCCCTGAAAAATTGGAAATAAATAATAAGAACATTGCATACCTTCCTTTTATTTCTCCGGGTTCTTTCCTCCTTATCTTTCCTACTGATGAAAAGAATTCTGTTATCTCTGTAAACAAAGTATTTGGATTTAATATATTTTCAAATGCCGAAAAGATAAAAGAAATTAGAAGGGGTACAATAAGATATACTCTAAAAAGAAAATATAAAAATATTACACATAATATTAATATAACCACAAATGGACCTCCTGATAGTTCAGTATCATTTGAAGGAGGTACTGGAAGTAACATCAAACATAATGTAAAAAAGATATAACAAGATATACAAGATATTAATGTAGAACGAGCTACTAACCATATATCTGGCAGATAGGGTTTCCAATTATTTACTACTCTTTCTAAAAAAGAACTTTTGTTTAAATTTTTTTTTGTTTTTGTCATGTTTTACACGTTGAAGATTAGCACAAGATTTTAAAGAAAATTCAATACAATAATTTTTGTATCGAAAAATATTTTAACTATTTATTCTAAAATGTCAATAATGAGTTTCATAGTTTATCCCAAGTGAATATTTATAGGTATTTTTTCCTATTTATGTTGGAATTAACCCACCCCCTAACCCCCTCCCTAGTAAGGAGGGGGAATGATAAGAAAATTTTTAATACATCTAAAGTAAATTACAAAGCAAACTCCCTTCCCTTTTTCTAGTCCATAGATACCCCTTGAGGGTAATAAAGGCTGGGCATGGGTTCTGTTATTACAATAAGCTTTCCTTATAAATTTAAGCATTTTAAAGAGGCAAGCTTTCGCTTGCCTCTTGTTGTTTGATATCATACTATAATCATATACAGCACTGGAATCAATATAAACACCCAAAATGAATCTACACTAGATAGATCCAAATATCTTCTAAATTTTGATATTTTCTCTGATTCATCTTGGCTTGGGTAATTTCGGGAAAAAACCACCTTATAGTAATAGCATTGATCCTTCCAGTATCTATGAAAATCATTTACATACAGTGCACTCATCGCCTCCGTAAACTCAAAAAATACTACGGCTAATAAGAAGAAAATTACATAATACATAATAATCTTTGCTATATTATATAAAACAAAAGTAGCTATACAAGATACCCATAATCCTTTGTCTACCAGCCTTATATTATTTAATGACTCAAAAGCTTCTGTACTAAATATACTTGGCTCGAAAGCTATATTTATACCTATCCAAAGTAAAATGAGACAAAAGATATGAAGAAGATATACAGCAACTTTTGGTAAACCTAGATGTTTTTTATTCTTTAGCTTCTTTCTAGAAGATGCTTTTTTGCTACTAGGCTTTTTATTACTTTTTTTTAATTTTACTGAACCAAATTTATTTTGATCTTTTTCAGTGGTATTTTTACTATCATCTACCATGATATTTCTAAAATAGAGTTAATAAAAAATTTTAAAGAAAACTCATTGCTAATATTTTCGCAATGAGTTTTTATAATAAATATTTTAATAAAAAAGTCAATTTTTTATACCTCTCATCTATCCTTCATAGCATCAAGCACTCTCTTCAATGCAACAATATAAGCAGCATTCCTTAAATGAGTATTATTTTCTATCGCCGTATCAAACACATCTTGTGCAGCGCAGGTGATCTTCTTATGGAGTTTCCCATCTATTTCATCAGCTTCCCAATAAAAATTGGTATTATTCTGGACCTGTTCAAAATATGAAACCATTACTCCCCCAGCATTTGCTAGAATATCAGGAATAATAGAAATATTATTTTTAAAAAGTATTTCATCTGCCCCAGGAGTAATAGGACCATTCGCAAGTTCTAGTATAAGGTCAGCTTTAATATTTCAAGCATTCTTCTCAGTAATTTGATTCTCAAGAGCAGCTGGAATGAGTATATCACACTCTTGCTCAAGTATTTCAGAGTTTGAGAACTTTGTCGCATCAGAATATTCTGTTACTGATTTTCTTGCTGCCTTGAGCTTCACTATCTCTGAAATATTGATTCCCATATCATTAAATATAGCTCCATGGGAATCTGATATTCAAACTATAAGTACTCATAACTCACATAATAGCTCTGCCATAGTAAGTCCAGCATTTCCAGCTCACTGGATAATTACTTTCTTTCCTTTTATTTCCTGATTTTTTAATTCTAAAATCTTTTGAAGCACATACACTCATCCTTGAGCTGTTGCTGTTCCTCTCCCCTTTGATCCTCATGATGTAAGAGGCTTTCCAGTAAAACTTCCTGGAGAATATTTTCATACTAAATTCGAGTATTCATCCATCATCCAAGCCATTACCTGTGGATTAGTGTTCACATCAGGAGCTGGTATATCCTGATCTGGTCCAACATATTTATATATTGCTCTCACATACCCTCTTGCAAGCCTTTCTAGTTCTCCCTTTGAAAGTTCTTTTGGATTTACAATAACTCAACCTTTTCCTCCCCCAAGTGGTATATCAATAACGGCACACTTAAATGTCATCCACATAGAAAGTGCTTTTACTTCTGATTTATTCACATCCTGGTGAAAACGAATTCATCCTTTAAATGGTCCTCTAGCATCATTATGCTGACTTCTATAACCCGTAAAGGTTTTTACACTTCCATCATCCATTCTTACCGGAATATTCACTTCTAAAATCCTCTTTGGATGCGATATCAATTCATACTTATTTGCGTCATCATTACATTCTCCATAGAGACTACAGGCTTGCTTAATTTGTTTTCTTGCATTTATAAATGCATCCAAACTTGATGTATCTGACATAGGTTTTAATATTAAGTATTAAACTGTATATATACTATGCAAAATTTCCTTAAAACAAACTTAAAAATAGACATTTTTATGAATAATTTTGAATATTTTCTATATCAAAGTATATTAAAGACTAATATTAGTTTTTAATCTTAAAAAATCTATGATAGACCCAATAAAAAAACTTATATTTGAAGGAAAAGTTCCTTATTTTTTAGTCATAAAAAAATACCTAGCATACGTAAGTATAGCATCACTCTACGTAATTATTGACCCTAGAGCCGCAGAAGATTTCTGAGAATTTGGATGGAATATACTGATAATTATACTCTTCTCTAGACCCATAGCCTCTCTGCTTCCAAAACTCGGAATACTCAAAAAAGTAGTGGCTCTGAGAAAAGAGCTCTGAATTATATGTGGGTGTTTCATATTAGCGCATGGAGCCTGATACGCACTCGATGACATTGGAATTATAAGTGTAATAAAAAATGATATATTTAACTATAAGTCCTTTCTATTCTGGGGAACTTGGTGAACAATAATGATGTTTCCACTTCTCATTACTTCCAATACTTTCTCAGTAAAACTCCTTTGAAAATATTGGAAAGTGCTTCACAAACTTACTTATGGTTTTTTCATATTTGGTGCTATTCATATTGACCTTATTGAAGGTGAAATATCTCATAGCCTTATCATATTACTCCTCATTATACTCTCTACTCTCAGCTACAAAAAAGTAGTATTATGGAAATAATCCTTACCCTCCTACAGCAGAATCATCATAGGGATCAAGATGAATATTAAATACCCAATCAGAAGAAGTATCAAGTTTTCTAATTTTGTGTTCTATATGATCAGAAGCTCTATGAGCATCTATAAGGAGAATCTCAGGATGAAAAACAATATGTATATCCACAAACTTAGTATTCCCTGATTGCCTAGTTCTCAGGAAATGATAATTATTTACAATTGGATCTGTTTCTATAATTTTTTTAATTTTCTCAACATATTCATCATCAAGTGATACATCTAATATAAGAAGGTATCATTTTTTTATAAGATCGAATGCAGAATAGATTATATATATGGCAATAACGATTCAGACGATGGCGTCAATTGATTGAAATCAAGTGAAATATATCACTCCTAGTGAAAACAATACTCAACCACTCGAATATAGGTCAGTCTTATAGTGGAGTAGATCTGATTGAATCACTATGTTTTTTGTCTTTTTTGCTGCATAATCAAGGAAAAGTACTAATCAAAGAGTAATAGCAAATGAAGCAATCATTACAATAATCGAGATCCCTAGATAACTTACTTCGCTTCCATTCATCAATTTCATTATTGATTCATAGAGAATATATAATCCTGAAAGTGTAATAATAATACCCTCAAATAAACTTGCCAAAGCCTCTATCTTTCCTCTTCCATAATTAAACCTTGCATCTCTTGGTTTCTCTGCATTTTTGACTGCAAAAAAATTAAAAAGAGAGACAAATAAATCTAAGAGTGAATCGATTGCAGATGAAAGAACTGCTATTGATCAACTTAAAAGTCCTACTGAAAGTTTCATCACTACCAATAAAAATGCAGTAAGGGATGAAACAATGGTTGCTATTCTTTGAAGTGACATCATTCTTTGTTATTTAATAAATAATAAGACCCCTCCCAACCTCCCCTTAGTAAGGAGGGGCTAGGGGAGGTCTATTGATTTGGTTGATCAAGCTTTCCTAATCTCACCACCTCATATGCTCCAGTAGTAGTATCTACATCATAGATATTAAATTCAGTATCAATATCAAACGTATCATTTCTCACAGCAAAGTTCATACTTACTGATCACTCTGGAGAATATGGCCTATGAAATACTCACGTTGGCCAACCGAGAATACCAGCACGATCAAGTATGACTTCACCATTCCATTTAATTTGTGCATGAGAAACTTCAAATTTTTCAATCACTCAATGTTCTTTGTTATAGAGCTCAACAAACCTTGTCCCACTAAAAGTAACTAAGTTATCTTCCTGACCATTATGCATATACCATAGATTATCCTTGTCTCATACACTTCAAGGAGATCTTGCTCAAGGCTGATGAGTAACGATATCAACTGCATCAATATTATTAAATGATGGTACCAACTCAAATGTTACTTTATTTGTTTCTCTGAGCTTATTAAGTGGTATCACATGAAAAAGTCATTCCACTTTTCTTACTATAAGATCATCTCTATCATGCATAGTTTTGGTCATAATCACCTAATTATTTAAATAAAATTTTGCATCAACTATAATACTTCAAGTATCATCACATATTACAGGATTAATATCTATTTCAGATATTTCTCTAAAAGTATCAAATACAAATTGTAGCTTATAGATAGTATCAATAAGTAAATCAATATCTATCCCCTTCTGTCATCTCACTCAACATAAAATCGGATATATAGTAAGCTCTCTCAGCATCTTTTCTATTTCATCTTTTGATATCAATCAAACCCTTCTACTGATATCATTGTATACATTTACATAGATTCATCAAGCTCAAACCAGCAATAGGTTTCAAAAACTTCTATCTCTTTTAAAACCAACAAATATTTCTTGGTTTTCTCATTTTCCCTCTATCATTTTCGAAAAACTGACTCCGTCAATACTTCACTCTGGAAAATATTTTTTTGTATTCTGAAGAATGGCATTATATGCCTCTACTGACTTTTTCTTAGAAGTAATATCAAACACTATTCATCATACATCACTTTTATGAGCTATATCTTGAGAAACAATCTTAGCTATGAGTGGACTATCATTGAGATAATACCACATATTATCAATGTCATCAACAGACCTTACCAATACTTCTTCTAACACTGGAATTTGAAAGGCTTGAAGTATTTCTGCTGACAAAGTATTGGAACAATTCAATAATCCATCCCCTAACCCCTTACCTTTCATACGAAAGGAAGGGGAATGTATTTCATTTTTTAGCTTTTGTTTCAAATTATTTATAACGGAACTTTTTAGTAGTTGAATCTCTTCTAGTCTATTCTCTTGTTCTTTTTCCCACTCTTTTTGTTTCAATAATTCTCAATAAGTAATAATAGCTTTCTTAGGATAATCATACTCTAATATACCTGCCTTATCAAGAACTACTCTTCATTTCTCCACTCATACTCACCCTATGAAAGAAACCATTATAAATTGACCTGGGTTCTCTTTTTGAAAACCTATAATAACTTGTGCAATATTTTCTACATCAGTAATAGATTGAGGAGTCAGTATAAGAAGAATAGCTCTTTTATTCTGTAACTGAGTAATATTTTCTAGAACTTGTTTATAGGTTACTGAAGTTGCATCTCATATAATATCAATTGGATTTGCTACTGAAGAAGTTTCTGGAAGACCTCTTTTTAATACTCTTTTTTCCTCATCTGAAAACTCAGTCAATATAACATTATTTTTTTCAGTATGATCAGTTGCCATGACTCATGGACCTCCAGCATTCGTAATAATAAGTAACTCTTTTGGTATTTCAATATCAACTGTTTGAGAAAAAGCCTGACTCCAAAGAAAAAAGTTTTCTAATGAATCGGTTGTGTGAACTCAAGACTGTGAAAAAGCAGCATCAAGAATACTTGCTTCCGATGAAAGTGCTCATGTATGAGAACTCGCTGCTAGAGATCCTCTCGAAGATGTTCAAGACTTTATAAGTACTATTGGAACCTGTTTGGAAAGTTTTTTAGTAACCTGGTAGAATGCTTCTCCATTCTGAATACTCTCAAGATAGAGTGCTATAACTTTGGTGTGATTACGATGACTTTCTAATTGCTGCAATAAAGAATTTTCATCTACTACTGCTTTATTCCCCATTGATATCATTTTACTAAAACCTATATTTGTTGATGCTGCCCAGTCGGTTAGTGCAACAGCCATAGCTCCACTCTGAGATATAAGCACAATATTTCACGGTTTTATATTCTTCGCACCAAAGCTCAAATTCAGGTTTTTATTTACATCCACATATCATAAACAGTTTGGTCAAAGAACATCTATCCCATATTTTTCAGCTACTTCGATTAGTTCTTCTTCTCACTTCTTATTTCCTGTTTCTTTAAATCCGGCTGATATAATCACTGCTCTTTTTATTCCTTTTTTTCAGCATTCTATAAGAGACTTTATTACTCCTGAAGCTGGAATAGTAAATACTGCAACATCAGGTATTATTGGTAAATCCAGAATATGAGGAAATATTTCTATTCCCTCATATTCTCATCCCTTTGGATTCACTCAAAATTTCTGCCCTTCAAAATCTCTCAGGTTGTTCAAGAGTTCATTTCCAATCTTCCCTTTTGTGAGTGAAGCTCAAATAATTACTACAGATGATATATCAAAAAAATTGTTCATGTTTTTTGTGTTAATGTATTGCAATGAGTTTATAATCCATCCCCTAACCCCTTACCTTTCATACGAAAGGAAGGGGAATTTACTTTATAATTTTTCTCTAATATTTTTCAATATTGCTCCCCTTCCTTTCGTATGCTAGGTCCATAGATACCCCTTGAGGGTGCAAGGGACTGGGGGATGGATTATTCTTTTCTTATTGAAATAATTCTAAATATTTCTCATATTCACTCCCCTTTAGTTCTTCTTTTGGAATAAACTTGAGTGCTGCAGAATTGATACAGTATCTCAGTCATCCATCATCTTTTGGGCCATCACTAAATACGTGCCCAAGATGAGAGTCAGCGTTCTCACTCCTTACTTCAGTTCTAGTTCTAAAAAGGCTTTTATCAACTTCTTCTCTAATAAAGTTATCATCAATTGGTCTCGTAAATGCTGGCCAACCAGATCCTGAATCATATTTATCAGTAGAAGAGAACAATGGAGTCCCATCAACTATATCTACGTAAATCCCATCTTCATAAAAATGGTTATATTCGTTATCTCCCGGTGCTTCTGTACCATTCTCTTGAGTTACTTTGTACTGAATTGGAGTTAATTTTTCTTTTAATTCTGCTTTTGTCATAGTTTTTTTAGTTATTTTATAAGGTTCATCTCACCAAGTATCTTTTATATAATCAGTTCTTCCGGATCATTTTTTATACAAATTATAGCGAAATGAAGAATTCTGAGCATAGTCTTGATGATAATCTTCCGCTCTGTAGAATACGGTAAATGGAAGTATTTCAGTGACAATATCACTTTCATATTTTCAACTCTCTTCTAACACTTCTATTGTTTTCTCTACTATTTCTTTTTGTTGTTCACTGATATAATATATTGCAGTAGTATACTGATGTCATCTATCTGTAAATTGGCCACTATCGTCTGTTGGATCGATCTGCCTCCAAAATATATTTACTAAATCTATATAAGAAATAATTTCAGGATCAAAAAGAACCTTTACTCATTCTCTATGGCTCGTCAATCATCAAGCAACTTGTTCGTAGGTTGGGTTTATTTCTGTTCCTCAAGCATATCCACTTACTGCTTCTACTACTCATTCTTGTCCATCCATAATTCCTTCTATGCACCAGAAGCATCCTCCTGCAAAATATGCTGTCTCAAGGTTTTCCATACTTATATTTTTAGATGGTAAAATCACAGTATTCTTCTGTGTTTTCAGATTATATATGTATCATACTACAATAAGTACTACTACTAAAATCAATATTTTTTTCATATTTATATTCTGTGAAATAAAATTACCCCCCCTCGGTCTCCCCTGATAAGGGGAGGTTGGGAGGGATTATTCTTTAAACCACACACTTTTACTTTCTTTATTGTGAGTAATCCAAGAAAACCACATTTCATGATATCATTTTTGTATTTCTCAATCTCTGATCACTTCGACTACTCCATCCTTAAAAGTTGCTTTATATGTACTCTCTCATATTTTAATTTTTCATTTTCCTTGTTCTCGTAAATCTTTGAATAAAAATGCCACTGATTCTCAGAGCTCTTTATTGTTTACTATGTAAAACAGTTCTTTTTTGTGGAACCTCAAATCTTGATTTTTGACTGGGAAAAAGAGGGTATCATTTTCATCATAGCTTCCATATGGAATACGGCCATAACTTCTAAAATATCCGGTATCATCACTGAGTACTTCTCAAAGAGGATAGTTTTCTTGAAATTCAGAAAAGGTCATAAGATTGGATCTTATATATTCAAGTTCTTGCCCAAGGTAATCTCAAACAAGTGCTTCACCTAAACTTTGAGACCAAAGACTTTCTGTTTTATCATCGTACATCAAAAGGTTTGACTGATAGAGTTTTCCAGAAACTCCAAAGAAGTGTTCTTCTCCATTTAATACTCTGTTATATACAATAGCACTTCCACATAATGGACAGAATGTAACTGATATTTTCTCGTCCCCAATAGTGTCATTTACTATTTCGTGCCAAACGAGTATAGCATACGGGTAGAATTTTGCTGTATCTCATACTTGCACGACAATACCATTTGAATCATTATTCAAAAAGGTTAAGTCAGATTTTGCTCACTCTATATTAAGAAATTTTGGATTATTAATTGCAGGAATTCAATCTTTTCCAGGTCCTCAATCAAGCACATCACTTAGTGAAATACTTTTATTCTCTGTGTTGGTCTTCAGTCCATCTCTTAGAAACTCTTGTTTTGCTTTCTGTTTTTTTTCTTCTATGCTTTTTTCCAAATCAGTATCGACTTTATCTAATATCATTTGTTCTATTCCTGTTACATCAAAATATCAACTTTCTATGATTTTTGACTCAATTTTTTTATCAAATCATCCAATTATAGCTACTCAAACAAGCACAAAAATAACTCAAAGTATTTTTTTAAACTTTCATTTCGGGTCACTAGCCCATTTTACTTTTTTAATGAATTTTTGACCAAGTAGAGCTATCAAAAGAAGAACAAGTGCTAATCAAAGAATATATGCAATGAGATTTATGAGTCATGCGAAAAGACTGATTGGTAATATTACTGCAAGAATAAGAGCATAGGTCGGGCTGCAACTTGAAAATACTGGTCAAAGCGACATTCAAACGAGTATACTTCCAGTAATTCCTTTCTTTTGAGTACTTTTTTGAAAACTTGCATTTGATTTATTCGAAAATCAGAGAGCATTTGAGATATTTTTCCATAAATTTGGGAAAAAAGTGAAGGCTCAAAAGAGTATCAAAATAACTCCAGAAAAGATTTTCCAAACAATAGGATCAATATCAATAAAAATAGTACTTGCTTTGAGTAAAAGGGAGAAAACAAAAACTGAGAAAGAGAGTGAAGCTATAATTATATAGGGTCTATATTTATCCTTAGGATCATCAATACTCGCTCAGAGAATTACTGGAAGAAGTGGAAGTACACAGGGTGCTAGAATAGTGAGTACTCAAGCAAGAAAAGATATTATAATCAGTGTCATATATGTACGGTTATGAAATAATCCATCCCCTAACCCCTTACCCTTCATACGAAGGGAAGGGGGAAAATGGAAAGCTTAAAAAAGGTACTCCTATCATATAAGAATACCTTAATTTTATCTTAAAATGCTTTTATTGCAATCTTTCTGTTATATCTTCAATATCTCTCCCTCATACCCATTTTTTAATTAAATTCCCCCCTGAATCTACTTGTACGAATGTGTGCTGAGATGTTACTCAATATTTCTTTCTTAGATCTGTACTTGAGTCATAGTCTGCTTTCAAAACAACCAAATCACTTGGAACCTCTTCAGAAGATATTTTCTTATCAGCTGAAACACAAGATGGACACCAAGTTGCGTGAAAGAAAAGTACTATATTTCCAGTTGCATTTGCAACTTCACTTTCTGTATACTCTACGTATTTTCAAGCTGCAGCAAATGTTGGTTCTTCTGCAGTAGTTACTTCTTGAACTACTTTTACTGGTTCTACTGTTTCTTCAACATTTTCTTCACCTACAACTTCAGAAACTTCTTCTACAATTGGAGCTATCTCAGCTGCAACTTTTTCTGCCTCTTCAACTGCTTCTTCAATCTCTTGAACAATGTTTTGAATCTCTGCTTCCCCTTCTTTTGCTTCTTTTCTTTCTTTTTTATCATCTCAACAAGAGGATAAAAAAAGTGATGTAGATAAAAGAGCCACTATCAAAAAAACTAATTTGTTATTTATTTTCATAATATTATGGAAAATTAATATATAAAGTATGGTGTATCACTACCATATCATACTACCTTAAATAATTCTTAATGCAACTTAAGATATACCAATTTTATACCCTACCCCCTTCACTGTTTCAATAATAGTTTTTCATAATTTTTTCCTCAGGTTTGAAATATAAACATCCAGCTTAGAATCAGATTCAAATAATCAACTTTCTCACCAGATATACTCTATGAGTTCGGTTCTAGTTACTACTCTTGATCTGTTCTGGTATAAGTATTCGAATATAAGAAATTCCTTTTGAGTGATATTCACAAGAATACTGTTCTTTTTGAACTCTCTTTTTTCTAAGTTCATTTCAACATCTTGAAACTCAATAATGTCTTGAGTACTTTCATTTCTTTTGAGAAGAATATTTATTCTTACTTCGAGTTCTCTCAGGTCAAATGGCTTCACAATATAATCAAGTGCTCCGTTCTCAAATCATAGCAACTTATCATCTATTGAATCCTTGGCAGTTGTCATAATAATAGGAGTTTTTATTTTTCTTTGTAGCTTCTTCGCTATCGTAAAACCATCAATTTTTGGAAGCATAAGGTCAAGTAAAATAAGGTCATATTTATTTTCAGTGGCTTTATCAATTCAAACCTCCCCATCATAGGCTACCTCAACCCTATACCCCTCCAGTTCAAAATACTCTTTTATATTTCTACTAATGTCTCTATTATCCTCTATTAAAAGAATTTTCTTCATAATACTTAAAATTTAATAGTAAATTTTGTTCCCTTTCATACCTCGCTTGACACACCTATGGTCCAACCATACAGTTCTACAATTCTCTGAGTTATAAATAACCCAACCCCAAATCATTCTTTTCCAGTATCTGCTCTATAGAATTTATTAAAAATATTTTCTATATCCTCTTCTTGTATTCAAACCCCATTATCTTCTATCCAAAAACTCTTCTCATCACCTCCTATCTCAATATAAGAACTTACTTCATTCCTAGAAAATTTTATAGCATTTGACAATAAATTCTCAACTATGAGATTAAATGTTCCTTCTTCTCAGTGAATAGTTACGTCACTCATTATGTTATGATGTAATGATAATGTTTTTTTATTTCAGAATATAATATTTTTTGTAATATCTTGAATATGATTTCATAGGTTAATATCTTTTTTATCTAGTGCTTCAATTCCATTCTCTATTCTTGAAAGGAGCAGAAAAGTTTCTAGGAGTCTATTTAATTTATTCGTTTTTTCTTTTATTTTCTGAAGGAGATTTTCTACCTCTTCTTTCCCAAGTACATTTTTTTCTAATTTTTTATTATATACATCTATCTCAGAGTTAATGACCATAAGTGGAGTTTTGAATTCGTGGCTTACATCGGTAATAAATTGCTTCAAATTTGATGTTTGGTTCTGTATTTTTGAGAAGCTCTTATTAATAGTATCAGCCAGAATATTAATTTCATCCTCTGGGTTTCAGGTAATCTCAATTGGCTCAAAATCATTTTCTATATCTATTTTTTTTGCCTTTTCTGAAATATTTTTTAAATCTTTAAGTACATAGCTCGATACCTTTTTTCAAAAGAAAAATGAGAAAAAGAGAGAGAGAAAGATAATAATCAAACTGAGCTTAATAATAATGACTTGAGACTTTACATACGAAGTAGTATCAAAAAGAATTTTCACTTCTCATATAGACGGATAGTTTTGTGAAAAAATGAAGTATGTCTTTCCAGCATCTTTATACAAGAATTTTCATTTAATGAGATCTAGGTTATCGTGTATTTTCTTCGAAACCCCTGGTGAACATACATACTCTTCCTCACCACTTGGTATAATAATCGTATCTTTTTGTAGAATATATTCCTTAAAAGCTTCTATGTTGCTCTCACTCATACCATCAGTATATGAATTATAGTTTATATTCATATCATACATACTCTCCTCTTTCTGATCCGAATACCAAACAAAGAAATAGGTAATATTAATTGCTATAAGGAGAATAAGAAGAGAGAAAAAATTAAACAATGAAAAAGAGAGGGTAATTTTGTCAGAAGTTTTAAGATTTTTGAGTAGTTTTTTCATTTTTTCTTATGATTATAATCCATCCCCTAGCCCCTTGCACCCTCAAGGGGTATCTATGGACCTAGCATACGAAAGGAAGGGGAAAATAAGGAGTATCCTTTTTATTATTAGTAAGTACCTTAACTCTTCCTTAAATTATACCTCTATATTCCTATAATGAGTCACTTTATGTGAAGTTTCTCATTTCAAAATGGTAATGACATCAAACCTAATTTTTTCGAAATCAATACGGTTCTTTTTACAGTAATATTCCATTGTTTTTCTACATTTATAAAGTTTATTTTTAGTAATAGATTCTTCCGGAGAACCAAATACAGTACTGAGTCGGTATTTAATTTCGATAAATACGGTTATATCATCTTTTTTTGCTATTACATCTATCTCTCAGAATCTCCCAAACTTAAAATTGGTATCCAAAATGGTATAGCCATTTTTTTGTAGATACTTAATAGCTACAATTTCTCACTGGTCTCCTGTTTTTTTACTTGATGTCATAGTAATTTCTTATAATCCATCCCCCAACCCCTTCCTTTCATACGAAAGGAAGGGGAGCAAGAACATAATTCTAAATAAGTTTGTGTTTTATTTTTATTATTACCTTTTCAATATCTTGTTCAATTTCATCATTTGCTATTCTAATAAAGTTAAATCACTTATCCTGCTTTATTTTATCTAGTATTAGAATCTCAGATAATTTATGAATACTTCCATCAACTTCAATAATTAATCTCTTACTTGCTATATAAAAATCTGGAATTATATACCTATCAAGACCCGAATTTTCTGTATATACATAAAAAACTTTTTGCCTCAAAACTCTTTCTCATAGTTTATCTCACCTTATTTCCTCCCATAATTTTTTCTCTGAAGAGGTCATATTCTTTCTTAATTCTCTTGCAGCATTTTTTAAAGTACCTGGAATATGATGCATCCTTCTTCTCAAAAATTAAAATATATAAGATGTTCTACTCCCTCCTTTCGTATGAAAGGAGGGTTGGGGTGGATTATCTAAATAGCTCCATACACTCTCTATCTAAAATAATTTTTATATTCTCAAATATATTCTCTCTGGTTTGATTGGCATCAATACCAAATATTTTCCTCTCATCTTTCAATCTCTCAGCAATCTGTTGATATCTGTTATTGATATCTTCCAACATATCTATATCTTCAAAAAACTCTTTTTCTCATCATCTTGCAGCAAGCCTGAGAGCAATATTTTCTTTGCTTACATCGAAAATAAAAGTAATATCTGGAATAATAATATTTTCATAATTATGAGCCTTATATACTTCCTCGAAACTCAATCCCTGTAGTCACTGATATGCATAAGTCGAATAATCAAAACGAGAACATAATATACAAGAATGTTTAAGGATCTCTTTTCTTATAATAGTCTGTTCTTCCCTATCTTTTACATAGAGATCAAGAGCTTCTTTTGCAGATGAAAATCACTCTCACTTGAGTTTTTCTAGTATCTCTTTACCAGACTTTGTATACCCTGTAGGTTCCTTAGTTTTCCATATCTGAAGATTTTTGTTTCTTTCTCCAAGATATTCAAACACCCTATTTAATTGTGTGTCTTTCCCAGAACCATCAACTCACTCAAATACGATAAACATATATGCTTTCTCTTAAAAAAATAACTCTTTTCCTCATTATATAGATTTTTGTAAATTACAAAGTTTTATGGGAAATACATCATTCTGAAATATCAATTTTTCTTTACAATTTATAGTTTCCCTCTAGAATAGATACAAGATATACTATAATAACAAAATCGTATGTGAATCGTAGAAGACTTAGAGTCTGCTATAGACATAGTAGACCTTGTCTCAAAATACACGAGTTTGAAGAAATCAGGGGTTAATTATAAGAGTACCTGCCCTTTCCCAGGACATTCTGAAAAAACCCCGAGTTTTATGGTGAGTAAAAGCAAACAGCTCTGATACTGTTTTGGTTGTCACAAATGAGGTGGCCCGGTGAAGTTCATAATGGATATAGAAAACTGTGAGTTTAAAGAAGCTATAGAAATACTTGGAAGCTTTACTGGGATCAAAGTAAATAGTAACTTCGATAAAGAAAAGTTTGAAACAAAAAAGAATCTATATTCTCTCTATAAAGATGCTGTAAATTACTATAAAGATGCTCTCAAGAACTATCCTGAAATGAGAAAGTATTTGATGGATAGGAACCTCACATCAGAAACAATAGAAAAATTTCATTTTTGATATGCTGATAGTGGGCTCAATCTCTATAACTATCTTAGAAATAAATGATACGATGATGCACTTATTGAGGAATCAAAGATATTTCTAGATGTTAGAGGGAGAAAAGACAAATTTATAAACAGAATTATATTCCCTATCCAGAATCAAAGGTGAGACTTTATAGCCCTTGCTGGTAGAATAGTATGAGAGTGAGAACCAAAGTACCTCAACTCACCTGCGAGTCATATATATGATAAATCAAATGTTTTATATGGTCTCTATAATGCTAGAAATACAATAACGAAAGAAGATTATATTATCGTTACTGAATGATATATGGACACTATCGCTCTCCAAGAGGCTGGCTTTTTCAATACGGTTGCCGTTTCTGGAACAGCACTCACGGAGAAACATTTATCAGTAATAAAAAGACTCACTCATAAAATATATCTCTGTTTTGATGGAGATAATGCCTGAGAAAAAGCAACGAAACACTCTCTTGAAATTATGAAAAATAAAGGATTTGAAGTAAAAATAATCCTCTTACCAAAAGGAAAAGACCCTGATGACATTATTAAATCCTGAAAAGATTTCTGAGAATTCATAAAAGATGCCGTCACTCCAATATGATACTATATTAAAAAGTCGAACTTTAATCTAGAAAGTATTGAAGATAAGAAAAAAGCACTCTCTGAACTTCTTGATATTATAAAATCCTATTCCGATAATATAGAAAAAGATTTTTATCTCAAAGAGATATCAAAACTTCTTGATATCAGTAGTAAAATTGTCTACGACAGTTTTAATAGAGTAAGGTTTCCAAAAAGTAGTGGTGAAAAAGAAAATGAGAAAACCTATGTTGCAAAAAGTGAAGATCTTGCTATCTGATATATTCTAGCGAGTGGAAGTGATGAAGAGCTGAAAAGAAATATAAGTCTTCTAAAAGAGACCATTACATTTCTTGATGAAAGTACCAATAAGATTCTCAGCCAATTTCTAGAAAGTGACCACTCAAAAGTATGAGAAAATGAAATATTGAATCATCTAGAATTGAGTGAAAAAGAGAAATATAGATGAATTGCTCTAAAGATTGAAGTAGAAAACAAAGAAAAAACAAGAGAAGCCGTAGAAAAAGAAATTATCAAAACTGCTATATGAATGAATAAAGAAATTTATAAGAACAAAGTTGATCTCCTTAAGAACAAAATGAATACTTGAGATTCTGATGCGCTAAGAGAATATTCTGAACTCATCAAAGAAGCAAAAAAGTTATGAATGAAATAAAAAAATATTCCACAACAAGGTGGAATATTTTTTTAATCTTTTACACAATAGAGTAATACAATATTTTTGGGACGAGTTTCACTCCCCCCTGCTGAACTTGTTCTCCAATTTCCTCCTCCATTAGAATTATACTGACTCCCATGACCAGTTGCCCCTCAATTCCCTTGAAGATAAATTGATATTTGATGATCATGACTTTCAAATTCATCTGTTTGATAGTTTCACAAAGCTCTCGTCACATCTCTTCCATTTGCATCACCTTCCATTCACCTTATAAATGTTCACCTTAAATCAGGAGTTCCTGATGTTCCATCAGCTTTTGACCAACCAGTTGGACACGATACAAGATTAAATGACATAACTGCTCAACTTGGGACATTTGCTGCAGTATTTGAAGCAATAGCTCCTGAATTCGAAATAATACTTGCATCATTACTCACTACTTTATCCTTCACTGAATTCCATTTTTCAGCGGTTAGTGAATCTCAGATATTTACAGTGGTAGAATAATCCCAAGCTGCATAAGCAATTCCTGAAAGTAATAAAGCAAATGCAATTCCTATTCCAATAGAAAATCATTGCTGTAGATTTTTAAAAAAATTCTTCATCTTGAGTAAATATAAAAAATATTAATCCTTTTGGCAGTACAAGAGTGCTACATTCTTGGAACGTGTCTCTGTTCCACCAGTAGATTCACTCGTTTCTTTTATAGCTTCTGGATCACCATTATGAAAAGAAGCTCCTACTGCAAAACCATGAAAACCAGAAGCCCAACCTGCAGAATTTGGAACTCAGAACCATACACCATGATCATGTGCTTTAAAATCATCTGCTTGTAAATTCCCAAGTGCCCTTTGACCATCTGGGTCTATGTTCGTTCCACTCTTATCTATTCCTCTTATTACCCTTCCATACGCTTGAGTATATTCAGACCATCCTGTTGGACAAGACGCTAAGTTAAATGACATCACTGCTCAGCTCGGAACTATTCCAGCTGCATTTGCAGTAATAATACTATCATTACTTACTACCTTATCTTTCACTGAATTCCACATCTCTGCAGTGAGAGGTTCACTAGTATTCACAGTCGTTGAATAATCCCAGGCTGCATACACAGCTCATCATAAGAAAACAATAAGTAAAAATCAAATTCCTATTGTAGCTCATTCCTGCAGATTTTTTAAAATCTTTCTCATATTTTAATCTTTTACACAATATAATAATACTATATTCTTAGGACGAGTTTCAGTTCATCCAGTACTCTGAGTAGTAGGCCAGTTATCTATAGTTGCTGCTGGCCCTATCATGGGTGCATATATACCTCATGCACCAGAAGTTGTTTGAATAGACTGTGTAGTTAGAGAATGAAGCCTATGATTATGACTTTTAAAGTCATCAGCTTGATAATTTGCAAGTACCCTGGAAACATCTCTTCCATTCGCATCCCCATTCATTCATCTAATAAATGTCCCTCTCAAATCTGGAGTTCAAGAGGTACCATCTGCTTCCGACCAACCAGTTGGACATGAAGCAAGATTAAATGACATTACAGCTCCACTTGGTACAATTGCTGCAGCATTGGTAGTTATACTACTATCATTACTCACTACTTTATCTTTCACTGAATTCCACATCTCTGCAGTGAGAGGTTCGCTAGTATTCACAGTCGTTGAATAATCCCAGGCTGCATAAACAGCTCATCATAGTACAATAATAAATATAAATCACATTCACATAGATATTCACTGTTGGAAGCTCTTTAAAAAATTTCTTACTTTCATAATATAATCATTAAATATTAATTTTTTACACAATATAATAGTGCCACATTCTTCGGACGAGTTTCTAATGATGTTCTTGGTGTTCCATTTGATCCATCAGAAATAGGGTTTTTTGCCATAAAGTCTGTTGAACCATTTCCTGCAGTATTCAGATTTACTGCATTTGGCACACTAAAGTTTGTTGCAGCACTCCCAACTCATGACTCTATATGGTATACATTATGCCAATGACCTTGGAGTGAATCACTTTGATAACTTGCAAGTCATCTTGCTACATCTCTCCCATTTGCATCACCATTTTTTCATCTTACAAACGTTCATCTCAGATCTGGTGTTCCTCAAGTTCCATCTGCTTCTGACCAACCAGTTGGACATGAAGCAAGATTAAATGACATCACGGCTCAACTTGGTACACTTACAACCGTATCATCTACATATTTTTTGTTTGATACTTGATAATCAGTACTTGGATTACTTGATGGAGTCACTGGGAAACTAGAAAAGGTTTTTATACCTCAAACTGTTTCATTTCAAGTATTTGTAATCTTACTATCTAAAATAGTTACCATTTCATTCCACTTGGTATAATCTAGTGAATCTCAGTCACTAGCTGTAATTCATACCCAAGCATAAACTGCTCAAGATAAAGTAAGAATAAGAACGATTCCTATTCAAATAGAGACTCATTGCTGAATATGTTTTAGAAAGTTTTTCATTTTTTAATCTTTTTTACAGTATAATAATGATATATTTAAAGGACGAGTCTCTATAGAGGTACGAGCAACCGTTGATACATCAAAATCAATTCTCGTATAACCATTAGGAGAATTTGCAGAACCACCACCTCAAATACCTGTTGGACTGAATACTCCATTAACTGAAGATACTGACACGTAAGGAGTAAACGATCCAGTGAAATTCTGCAACGCATCTGTTTGTATATTCCCAAGTGCTCTCTGTCCATCAGGATCTATATTACTCCCACTTTTATCTACTCATCTAATAAATCTTCCATATGCGAGAGTATATTCAGTCCATCAAGTTGGACATGCAGCTAAATCAAAAGCCATCACAGCTCCACTTGGAGTTGCATGATCTACTAGATTATTCCACTTCGTTGCGGTTAATGATTCACCAGTTGTTGCTGTAAGTGAACTCAGTGCTGCATATGTTCCAGTTATAGAAAAAACAATAAAAAGTGATATAATCACCTCCCTAGATACAGATTTCCAATTAATTCTTGTTTTCATAAATAGTCAATATTAATTTTTTATACAATAAAGAAAGGCTACATTACGGGGGCGAGTTTCTACACCAGTAGAATTATAGGTATTTGTATCTGGAGCTGCAGGGTTCCAGAATTGATCTGCTGCCCTTGCCTGTCCACCAGCACCAGCTGTTCAACTACTATTTGTTACTAAAGAGAGGGGATGACTATGTGGCTCAACATCATCTCACTGAGCGCTCGCAAGCACACGACCAGCATCCACTCATCTCCCATCATCAAGTCCCCTAATAAATTCTCATCTCAAATCTGGATTTCCCCCTGTCCCATCTGCTGCAGACCAACCTGTTGGACATGATGCAAGATTAAATGCCATAATGGCACCACTTGGAGTAGCATGATTCACCAGCTCATTCCACTTTGCAGCAGTTAATGATTCACCAGTTGTTGCTGTGAGTGAACTCAGTGCTGCATATGTTCCAGTTATAGAAAAAACAATAAAAAGTGATATAACCACCTCCCTAGATACGGATTTCCAATTCATTCTTGTTTTCATAAATAGTCAATATTAATCTTTTATACAATAAAGAAAGGCTACATTTCTCCCTCTTGTTTCTGTAGATGTTCTAGCTCATGGAGAATTAGAAGCATCAAATATCAGTGGACTTGAGCTCGCTGATCAAGGAAATGAAGGTGAAGACATTGTTGGTCATCCAGATATACTAGACCCAGCAAAAACTCAAGTAACACTGGTCCTCACCACCGCATATGTAGCATACAAAGATCCCGTGATATTCTGAAATGCATCTAACTGAGCACTTGCAAGAACTCTTCCTGAATCTACTCACCTTCCATTATCAAGTCACCTTACAAACTCTCATCTCAAGTCTGGGTTTCAGCCAGTTCCATCTGCTACTGACCAACCTGTTGGACATGATGCCAAATTAAATGGCATAATAGCACCCGTTGGAACTGTAGCGGCAGCATTTGTACTTATAGATCAGGCATTTGCCGTGATACTACTGTCATTACTTACCACCTTATCTTTCACTGAATTCCATTTCTCTGCTGTAAGAGAGTCTCCAGTATTGACGGTTGTAGAGTAATCCCAAGCTGCATAAACAGCTCACGACAATAGAAGAACAAGGACTATTCAGGCTCATGCTGATAGTCCTTGTCCAAAGCTCTTTCAAAATTCTTTTAGCTTCATAACTTTAGGTATAATTTACAATTAAAGGTCACAAGGAAAAGTTGATGTTCAAAATACACAACTCGATCCACCTCATCATCCACCTCAACCTCATCATCCACCTCAACCAACTGATACTATATCATAGGTTCCTCAAGTAATAAGTCCTCCATACGTATTATTTAAATAATTTTTTACTACATTTTTTGATAATTCTTCCTGCCCTGATGTATCTATAGCGAGTTCCTCTCTGTAATTAATATCTGCCATAAGTACGGTTCCTGAATATGCTTTTTGAAGATTATCTGCAAAAATAATTTGTCCTGTAGATGTCGATAAATCTGATACACTTCCAGAATAGACTATAAGTTGAGTCGTTGTATATTCAAATCATCCCGTTCCCGTATCCAAATTTGTATTATAAGTACTTGGAATATTTCTATGTCCAGTATATACTAATTTTTCCTGACTAATGACCTCTTCAACATCCGTACTGTCAAGATCAGTAGCTATAATACTTGGAAGAGCAAACACGTAATCAGTTCCACCCGTAGCAGTTTTCAGTATTTTTCCATTATAATTTCATTTCAATACAGCTCTATATTGATCTGATGCAGCATTCGCTTGGTTCACAACATTATATGTCAGGTCTCACGCTTCCTGTATTCACCCTAATTGGTATTCATCTCTTATATTAATAACAGAATAGGTATACTCGGTTCCTAAAAGTGGATCAACAGGTTTCTTATTTAAAACTCCTATATTTCATACTACTCCATCTCAAAGTGTTCCTTGTGTCCAAAGAGTAGCTCAACTATAAACAACAGTTTGTGCATCATTTGGAAGCGGATATTTTCAAACTTTTACTAAAAAAAGCTCAAGTCATTTTCCTATATTAAAAAAGTCCCCCACCCTTACAGAATCCCTCGAATTCTTCGCATGATTCTGGAAGCTCAAAAAAGCAATGGTTCACAAAATAGCTAATATAGTGATTACCACTATAAGTTCCACCAAGGTAAATCAACGAAACTGTTTTTTCATAAGAATAATATAAAGAGATAAATTTATATCTGTCCATCATACCTAAAAGATACTAAAATCAAAAAAAAAGAATACAAAATCCTTTGGCATATTAAATTCCTCTGCCATAATAATAAAACTTGCTAAAAAAAGTATTCTTTATATAATACTCGGCATCATTATAAATACCTTATTCCTTACTTTTAAGAATGACTAAAAAAGAGGATAAAAAAGACCAGAAAAAGAAACAGAATCAAATAGAAGAAATAGATCTAAGTGCACTAGAAATAGATGATTTGGAAGAACTAAGAGAAGCTTGAATCACTACAGAAGAGGTGGAAAATGTTTCCGAAGAAAAAAGTGAAAATATCACTACTACTTCCTCGTGAGAGGAAATAGCTTTTTCTTTGCAAAAAGAAAAAGGACTTACTAAACTTCCAAAAGAAAGAAGTGAAGATAAAAGAAGAGTATGAAAAGGGATTCAAAGCTTTATCGATAATACCGTCGAAGAAAAATATTTAGATGGAATGCCTGACGAGGTTCAGGAACTCATGAAAAAATGAAAGAAAGAAGGGTATATCGTTCAAGATGAACTTATGAATGCTATACCAAATGCTGAAGAGGATCTCGATCTTCTTGATGATGTATTCAAGAGATTTTTAGAGCTCAAAATAGACATTATAGATTCTCTTGATAAAGAAAACCTATTTAAGGCAAATAAGAACTGAAAAGAAGCAAAAAGTTCTATATCACTCTCAGAAATCAGTGATGACTCTATTAGAATGTACTTAAATGAAATATGAAGAGTTGAGCTCCTTACGAGTGAAGAAGAAATATCTCTTGGTAAAAAAATAAGAGCTTGAGATCAAGAATCTAGAAAGAAACTTGCTGCTGCCAATCTCAGACTCGTAGTATCAATAGCAAAAAAGTATATGTGAAGGGGGCTTTGACTTCTTGATCTTATACAAGAATGAAATGTATGACTCTTTAGAGCTGTTGATAAATTTGATCCAGATAAATGATTTAAGTTTTCTACCTATGCCACTTGGTGGATCAGGCAATGAGTAACCAGATCAATTGCTGACCAAGCAAGAACGATAAGAGTTCCTGTTCATATGATAGAAACCATTAATAAGTTTACTCATACTTATAGAAGACTGACTCAAGAGCTTACTCGTGAACCTCTTATGGAAGAGCTTGCAACTGAACTCGATATGGATATCAGAAAAGTAAGACAAATCATGAGAATTTCTCAAGATATTCTTTCTCTTGATGCCCCTGTAGGAAGTGAAGAAGATACTTCTCTCTGAGATTTTATCGAAGATGATAAAAATCCAACTCCTGACAACCAAACCAATATGAATCTTCTCAAAGAGAACCTCTATGAGATGCTTGATTTTCTTACTCCTCGTGAAAGAAAAATTATCATAATGAGATTCGGACTTGATGGATGAGATTTACATACTCTTGAAGAAGTTTGAAAAGAATTTTGAGTAACCAGAGAAAGAATCAGACAGATAGAATCTAAAACCCTTGAAAAATTAAAAGAACATCCAAATGCAGATAAAATAAAGTTTTTCTAATAAAAAATAATTCCGCTTAAGCGGAATTATTTTTTATTAGATTTTTTTGTATAATTATTCTTTTATACAACGTACACTAAATGACCTATCTCTTGTTTTATATGCCCTATTTTCTGTACTATTATTATAGTAAAGTTCTCTCACTATATTTTGTGAATCTCATCCATTTATAGTAGATGTCCAGTAAGTGGCAGTGTATCACCTTTCTTTTAGTACATCAGAATTATCTAAATAACCTCATAATGGAAGTTTTAGAGTATTTATAAGATTATTAAAGACTGTTTGATCTCACTTCCATCATAACCCATCACATCTCCAACCAAGACTCGAACTATTTGAACAAGTAAGATTATTTTCTAAAGTTTGAAAATCTTCATCAGTAGGAACTCTCCATCCAGCAGGACAAGCCGAATCAATATTAGAATGTGTATAAAAACTTCACCATATATTACTCGATTTACCGGAAATAAAGTTACCTTCAGTATTTGATGCTGAAGTTGCGGTACAAGGTACAATAGTCCCACTATAATCATAACAACTATTACTCGTTGTTGAAAGAGCCGTTGTAGTTCAAAGAGTTGAATTACAAGCTGCCCAAGTTTGGCTTGCAATTATAATATCAGCTTGATCACAATTACTATCAAGTCACTTCCATTCATATGTAGGAGTCTCTGTATCAGAACCAACATTCCCATTTAAATATAGTTCTAAAGACTCTTTTAATGTATTACTATCACCAAATAAATCATCGTAACTCTCATCATTTGCAAGAAAACTTCATTGATAAAGAGCCTTGATTTTATTTGATATAATATTTAACTCAGAATCATTATAAGTTTTTTTTGTATCAATATCGTAAATAAGTATGTTATTATTTGGAAAGTATGTTCCTCAACTTCCATATCATAAGTGAGAATAAGCAGCTGGAAGGTCACCATATTTATCAACAGATATATTATAGTCATCAGTACTCAAATCTAAATCTCAGGTGTTCGTAAGAAGGATACTTGAAATAGCATAAAATTTATCTTTTCACCCATCTCTTACTTTTAAAAACCTTCCGTTATAATTTCATTTTACGAGTGCAGAATATTCTCATAAAATTATAGAACCAGTAAATGCATTATCAGTTGCTGTAGGGATACTCGAAACTACATTATAGTTAAATGTTGCAAGATCATTCCCACAATTCCCTACATCATCACAAACTTGAGTGATTTTAAAACTATACTCTCTAGAATCATTTGCATTCACTACTGAAATATCTCTATTAATAACCATCGTACTAGAGGTTGAGGTAAGTAAATCTCAAGAAACTTCCAGCTCTCCTGGGGTAATATCTGTACTTACATTTTCAAAATATCACTCTATACTGGCTATTGAAGATCCTCCAGCAGCATCTACTGAAATAGAAAACTCTTTTGAACTTACTGGTTCCATATTTGTATTTGCTAATGATTGTCATAATCAAGATATATCACCAAGAACAGGAGCTGTTTTATCGATATTCGCTATAGAATAAGCTACATTATGCGTATTTCATGCAACATCTCTAAGAGCAATAGAGCCAGAGGTATTTGCTGTAAAGGTTTGTTTATATGTTTTATTCACAACATGTTTCGTCCATCATGCTATATCATACATATCACAACCACTTCAACCCGTATCACTACAGGTAATGGTCACTTCTACATTCCCATTGGTCCAAGCTGTTGTTGAATAACCTGTTGTATCTGTAGGAGCTGTTGGGTCCCAGTACAAACAATTCATGGTTCCAGATACCGGAACTATAATGTCACTATCCCCATTAGGAATAAGTGTTGCAGCTGAGTTGTTCTCAGCTAATTTATTATTCGTACCATCTCCATCACCATCATCATCACAAAAGGTCCCTTGATTTGGTCACCCTCAACTTATTGGTGTCAGAGCAGTTCAACCTGGATTATTATAACTAAATGTATGATTATTATAATAAGCGGCAAAACTTGTATTCACTCATATTGCTAAAAATATGAATAGTGCTAAAATTCCTTTTTTCATGAATATATAATAATTAAAATAAAATAATGAAAATTTGAGTTATAAATGTACTATTCTCTTGCTTCTTCAGTAACCAATCATATCTGAAAGAGTTGGTTGTCATAACTTACTGAGTATGCATATTCGTTCGTGAATAATGGATCTATTGGTACACTTGAGAGGGTATTGAGATTCTCAATCACATTTTCTCAAATAACTCCCTGTTTCCAAAGTAATACTCAACTATGAGTGATACTTGAATAGTTATCAGGGTCAGGGTAAGAACCGGTTTTTAGGTGAAAAAGTTCCAAACCTTTTGTCAAAACTCATACATCAGAATATCTTACAGAATCCCTTGCTCATCTTGTATAATCTTTAAAAGCAAGAAATCATATAGTAGCAAGCACTGCTAATATTGTTATTGCTACAATAAGTTCTACTAATGTAAAACCTTTTTTATTACCATTTCTCATAATATTTATTATTAAATTTTATTATTCTATCTGATTACTGTCCAAATAATGGTGGAGGTGCAGTCTGAACTTTGGAATTATACTTTATCACTAATGGGAATGTATAATACTCATATGAACTGTCATATATTCCAAAGTAGTTCATTCCACTATTTGCTGTTGTTCCGTCCACTCGCATACGATAACTTCTCAAGAAATTTAGATCATATTTTTGTGCAACAGATACATCACTACAAGTTACATAGTAAGGACAATCTGGAGGATCCTTAGCTGATCATCATATGGTATTCTCAGAAAATAGAGTTCCATATATATAGAGTTGATTTGCAATGATTTGATTTGGCGTATTAGAATCCAATTCATTAACTCCATCATAACTTACCAAAGATTTATCGGCATACAGTATACCATCAATTCTGGTTACTTGAGGGTCTACATATATATTTCACCCATTCCCATTATCATCTTTTAGTACAATAATTCACAGAATATCTGAAGAAGTATCATTTACTATATCTGATTCTATATACAGGTTTCCTCATACTACTACTATTGTCTTGCTCCCTTTCATTTTATGAGTTGGTCATACATCAAGTGATATATCTGATCCGTTTAGGTCTCAAAAATAAAGAACTCTATTATCTTGAAGCTTCACTCCATCAAGATTATCCCAGATTCATGTATCAGTCCCATCACCATCTAGGTCTGAAATTCTTCCAGTACCATTACTTGAAGAAACTTTTCTCAACATAGCAAATACTTTTTTTCTTATTTCTTGTTTTAAATCTGATTTTTCTATATTTCATAGTGCATGTACATCATCTGTATCTTGACCTAGAAGTATATCTTCTTGTTTTTGACTATGTGTTTTTCATAATACTTTCACTCATTTTTGTATCAAATTTGCACCAGTAAACGACCCCCAATAGTGGTCTTTTCAGATAATGTCTGAGTTATATACTACTGCCTTTGAATCAAGGTTATATTCAATATGAGTAGAAAGATAAGAATTTTCTATATCAGTTAATAAACCTCAGGAAAGTGTTAAGTATGTCACTAAAGGATAATTAGTAGTAATGAAATTTGATTCAAATAAACTTTTATTTCCATTTCATTCTCATAGTTGAGAATAAGGCGTATTTACCAATTGTTCCATATTTAACTTTGGCGATACCACATTCGTAACTCAAGAACCAAATTCCAAGTAGAGATTTTTATTGATTGCATTACTAGATCATCCATTTTGAACCATTGTAATGGTTCCACTTTGAGTTCCTGAAGAAAGTCCATTGGTTTTGATATCTCAAGTAATATCAAGTTTATACAAAGGACTAAACCTAAGATTCAGTAAAGAAGAAAGCGTAACTTCTCATACAATATCAGATACAACTGACTTCAATGTATGAATCAAAAATCATCAAGTAGCCTTATTATAAATACTTGAAGTAGGAGTATATACTTTGAAATCAATTCCATAGTCTCAAGAAATTTGTGATTTATCAGTGAGAGTATTCGTTTTATCAGCTCCAAACTGAATAGAAGCTGGATTATATCATCCATCGGTTGGTCCTTTTATAGAAACTCAAGATTCTCCAGATTTTGTATATTGATTTAAGTATAGATCATTATCATAGTTCATCTGTATCGAAACGTCTCTTACTTTCGTGGTTCCATTTGATTGATATACGGGTATTATTTTGTTTCCATACATATCTCTCAATGATAAGGTAAGCGTATTCACCTCTCCATCTGCAATAGCACTTCCATCTACTAACTGAGTATCTCAGCTTATTTGAGACACTCAAGCATCTGAATTATTTGCATAAATATTGTAGGTAAAGGTTTTTATATCGTTTACACAATTTCAAGCCTCATCACAGACCAAAGTAATATTATGCGTATATGGTCTATAATTATTTACAGTTACATCATTTCTATTATCAACATCTACTTTAGAATAGTCTTCTACAAAAGAAGAAACTGAGCCACTATACGATCGAACAAATAAACTCCCTTCATTTGAAGCTTCTTCAAATTCAGAATCTATCCTTACAATCGGAGATCCAGTTCCAGGCACTCCAGTAATACTTATATTTGCAATATTTGCCATATAATATCAACCATCACTTAATGAAGACGTTACATCTGATGGAGAAGGTGGTGTATTATCAAGTACCTTACAATATATTCTGAAATTATTTCCTGAATACTCTATATTAGATCAATAGCCATCTCAAGGACATGCATAATGACTCCCAAGTGCTTGCCATGGTCCCCAGACTCAAGAATAATACCCATTTTGAGTACATCAAATTGTTCCCGTAGAAGGAACTGATGGATTGTTTATGGATGGTATCCACTTAAGTCATGAGTTATCATCTAAGTTTCACTCACACTCTTGCAGCCCTGAAGATCAGGTATAAGAAAGATCTGAAAAGGCAAGACCTACTCAGAATAGTGGGAAAAGAAGAAGAATAAAAAGTATTTTTCTCATACAAAAAAATAGTAGAGATATAAATGTATCCCTACTATTGTGTCATATTTTTTATTTTTTTACAAATTTTGAACTTCTTTTATTCAAAGTATACTACCAACGACTTCCGTGTGATCCGTGTGATCCGTGTGATCCGTGTGATCCGTGTGATCCGTGTGATCCGTGTGATCCATGACCTGTCGTATCACTTAAGTAAGCACTCGGTGTAGGAGAAGTAACGTTCCCACTATAATGACCATTAATAACTCAACTGGCATGAACAGCCGCAGGTGTATTTGCCGTACATGCAAATCAAGTTGGACTACTCAATGCCACACTTGAATGTCATCATGCAGCATGATTTGCATGACCACTTGGAACTTGACCAAGTGCAGATACAGATTCTGCAGCAGCAAAGAGGGCCCCTCAAGCAGCCAAACCAAGAGCATCCTTTTTTGTAATTTTACCTGATTCATTCGCTAGAAAATTCTTGATTTTAGTCTTTAATTTTGGAAAAACCTTTTTTGTAGTCATTGATAACAAAATTAATATATATTAGTCTACAGTGTAAAAAAAATATGCCTGAATGCAAACTTTTCTTTCGTATTAATACTCAAGATGAGGATAATGTTTATTGACTTGCATAAAATGTTCTGTTTGACGTTCTTTTGCTCTCATTATAGACTCTTTACTTGGATTAAGTTCTTTAAATAGTTTATCAGATAGTCATATAACATATATAATTTCATCAAATATCTCCTGTCATAATGGAGTAAATTTTGCATACTTTGTCATAACCTTATACATAAATTTATTTTTTATGTAATAAAGCACTATTTTATCTAACCAGTGCTGATCATTTCAAAGCATACCACTCTTATACGCTTTCATTAACATATAAACAGTAGGTACAAAGGCATGAATTCAGAGTAATACTCCATGTATATGTCTTGCATCAGGTCTAATTGCTGAGTAATATTTTTCGGTTTTATCATTTACTACAATTGGGTCAAACTGCATGATAAGATTGAGTTTATTGTGTGAAGATTCATGAATAATTGCTTCTAGATTATTAATCTCAGGTTTATCTGAACCAGTAGTATATCACATATATAAGTGCCCTATACATTCTTTATATGATGCTGAGTTATGAAGAGATTCTGCGGTTCAAAGGGGTATTATTTTTTTTATTATTTGATTGAGTTCATCATATATTCCTTCATCCAATACTTTTAGGAGTTCAAAAGTTTTAATATACACTTTTAGCCATTCTTCTTCACTTTTTTCCCCCCATCAAATAACTCATCAAGTCAGACGGTGTTCTGGGTGCGCTTCATTTTGGTTGTACGGATTATTATCTTCTATAGTAAGTCGAATATCTGTCCCAGCTATTTTTTTTCACTTATTCATTGTAAGTTTCTCAGACTCTCAAACTAGATAGAAACCTATCTCATTTTGTAATTTTTCTTCATATACTGATAATCCTTCTATGGATAAACCATTTATTAGTGAAGATATATCAGGGTTTAATATAAAATCCCTATTTTCTGATCATAGTAGTGCTTCTATTTCAGTTTTAAGAGTTCCATTATCAGCTATTTTCTGTAAATCTTGAATGAGTTTCTGATAAAATTTTTCTTTATATTCTTTCAGAAGTGGAGAATCTTTTTTTCAGAGTACATAATATTTTAGGTCTTTCATAGGAAAACAAAATTAATTTTTTGTGAAACATATTTTAACTATATAATAACAAAAAAATTATATATTTATTCAGACTCCATGCAATATTTTTTCTATATTTTAGCTATTCCCTTTCTCTATTTTAATTATAAAATAATTCGTTCTGATATTCGTAGAAAAATTATCCCAAATAAACTCTTATTATTCATACTCTATTTGGTACCTCTAAATTTTTATTATATTTGAGTCACTTTCCCTGATGTCAGTATTATTACTTTTATCCTTCAAATACTTTTTGCTTTAATAGTATCGTTTGTCTTATACTATTTCTGAATATGGTCAGCTGGAGATGCAAAATATTTACTTGTTTTGAGCTTTTTTATACCTCATATCGGTATCATACCCTTTATATGAAATATTGCTCTGCTCACTCTGGTATATCTGATTGGTTATTTTATATATTTTTATTTCTATAAGAGTATTTTTGTACGTAGTTATAGAAATAGCCTTTGGAAGGATATTAGAAATGATATCAAAGATAAGTTTGCACATTTTCTCAATAATCCTCAATGAAAAATAGTAAAAAGAACTGCTATTTTCAAGCTCTTTAAATGGATTCTTATTTTCCTTATGATATTTGTAGTTATTAGGCTCTCAAGGATCTATCTTCTCAATAGCGCCTTAGGTGGTGAAAATGGTGAAGGTTCTCGATATGCACTTCTCCAAAAAATCCTCGAAGACTACCATGTCTATGTAATTGCTCTGTTTTTACTTGGTTTTATTGGACTTATATATTGAGTTCGTATCGCTATTAATAAGTCCAAGGATATTATTATGGCAAGGTATCAGAAGTATTGACTCAATAATGCAAAACTCAACATCATACTATTAAGTATACTTTTCTTGTGACTGGTATGGTTTATCACCCACGAACTTATTCATAATTTTGATATCATCAGTGTCGCTCTCTATAGAATATTCACTATTTATATAGTCCTCTATATAATTGCAAAAATATTGATCTATTCTTATAAAATTACTTTCTGAATTGCTGAGCAGGAATTTATAAGAATAAAAGATCTGAAAGAGTGAGAAATAGTAGATAAAAACTATCTCATCAAAATGTTTTGAAATCAAAAGGCTCTCTGACATATCGATGAGTGAGATAAAAGACATAACACCAAAGCTCTTCTCTACCCTGATCCTCTTGAATATTTTAAAAATCTAGAGAATCCTATTGATGAAGAGACAACAAAGACCCTTAAAAAAGCCTATGCTGCTGTAAATAGGTATCATGCAAGAAAGAAAACTCCAAATTATTGAAAAATAGAACATATAAAAGTCCTCAAAACTTTTTCATTCTGAGGATACATATTCTGCTGATTTATGATTACCTACTTCCTAGGAAATAGTATTTTTAGAGGGATACTTGATTACGTGATAGAAGTAGTGAAGTCTTTTTATGTTTAAAGCTTTATTTCCTCTATAATCTTTTCTTTTTCTTCCCTCGTTAATGTCTGAGGATATACTTTTACATAATCATAGTACTTCTCGTGTTCATAGATTCACGAACAGATACTATTGAGGTCACATTTTTTACAGGCTTCGAGCTTCTCGTGTTCAAAATTGGTTTCGTGTATCTCTTCTCTAAAATCAAGAAAATGAATTACTCTTTCTTCATCTTTTACCATTTTTCTCGTTTCAGTAGAACTCCACTCAAACCCTCTTATATAACAAAGAGGTAATTTCTCAGCTCTAAATGTTCTTCCTGTTGATTCTAAATACTTCATTGCCCTATTTAATGATGGTTTGAAGTTATCAAAATTTGGGAGAGTAGACCAAGCAGTATCAGTTTTCCTCATCATTTCTGGATCAAGATTATTCCAAACAAAATGAGTAATAGGTGGAAAATGAGTCGTAAGGAATTTCACAGTTTTATCAAGGTGACTTTCATTGTAGTGACTAATTACCGTATTGATTTGCACTCTGATTCCATTATTAAGAGCATTAGTAATAGACTTCATAAGCTTCTCCCAGCTTCAAGGAGTGTCGGTTAAAAAATCATGTACCTTTGCAAAACATGAATATACAGAAAAGTGTACGAGTTCGAGTCCATTATCAGCTAATCTCTTTACAAACTCAGGATTAGAACACATCATTCCGTTCGATATCATTCTATTAGAAAGTCCTTTTTCTCTCGTATAGGCAAGCCATTTAGGAAGATCAGGTGAAAGAGTTGGTTCTCACCCCGTAAAAATAACTCCATGATATCATCTCTCCACAAAATCATCTACGAGTTCTTTTCCTCTCTCGAGGGTAATATTGTTTCCATTACTTGGATTCGAACAAAAGTGACAAGCATTATTACAGTGCCTATTTACTTGTATGTATCAAATATTTGCCATAGTATTAGTCTTTTATTGGTTCTAAAATTTCAAATCAATAACTTCTGATAAAGTTTATATGGATTCCTTCACATTTCTTATCATACTTACATGTTTTACATCTCAAAGATTTTTTTCTATAAAGGTTTTTGATGTACTTATAGGTATAATCTTCCAATGTCTTCTCCTCTTTTATATCATTATAGGTTTCATATACTCCCTCTCATCAGAGACATTTTGGAACATTGATAAGTTTTTTATTGTCTTTTTTCTTCTGTTCTAAAAAGCCTAGAAAATCTTTTTTTTCTTCTCAATACTTTTCAAATACTTCTGATGGGAATTCTTGTCCTCTCAGTATAAAGTCATTTTCTTTTGATTCTCGTTTTTCTTTTTTGTTATTTTTCATAAAATCATGACAGTACTGATTCTGAAAACAAACACCACACGCTTCTCCGTAACACTCAGGCTTCTTTTTTCCATCTGTTTTTATAAATGGTTCAAACATACCGTAAGCTTCCCCCATTACCTCTGACTTTATTTTTCTTGGATCTTGTATAAGATCTTCATATCATTCAAAAGATTCTGCAGGAAACCTATTCGTCCACATATACATTCAAGGAGTTTTTGAAAGTTCCCATGTATCTTGTAGAGGTTTTATATAGTCCCCCGTATTATAGAATAGTTTTTCTCTAAACTGAGAAAATCATCTCCCAAATGGAATTATTTGAAGGATATCAAATTCATAGACTCAGAGTTTCATAAAGAATTTTACAATATCTGGAAGATAGGCAACATTCATTTTATTTACTACTATGTCGATATTCAGAATAATTTCTGGATGGTATTTTTTAATAAATATAAGTCATTTTAGTGACTTTTTGAAGGCTCATGGGGTTGCTACGAGATAATCATGAAGCGCCGAATTATGTCAATGAAATGACATCGTTACCTCCTGAAGTCCAGCATCAAATACTTTATTACAAAACTCTTCCCTGAAAAACATATTTCCATTCGTAACGGTTTGTACCCTATCATAGCCTATTTCTTTTGCATACTTGATGTAGAGCGGAAATTTCGGGTTAATACTCGCTTCTCAACCTGATATAATCACTCTGTTATCATATCCTGGTTTGAATCATTCTTTTATTTCTTTTTTTACTTGTTCTTCACTCGGGAAGGTTCCATTCTGTGCATCCGAATCAAGACAAAAAATACACTTGTTATTACAAGCTGCTGCTATACGTACCCATACACGATTCTGTTTGGTTGTTTTTTCTTTTGCTAAAAGATTCTGTTTATTTTCCATCTATTCAGTTAAAAACAATAAGAATATCTGGTATTTCAGATTTTTGTAAAAATCCTTCCACCTTTTCTATACATTCAGTATAAACATTTTTTGATTTTCATCTAATTATTATATCTCCATTTTCTCAGAGTCTTTTTGCAATATTGATTCCTATAAATACTTCCCTATTCCCTAAGTCCTTCATAAAACTTAGAAATTGAGATATTTTCTTCACATCAATATGGTTCACAAAATATACTACTGGAATACTACTAGAGTATACTTCATTTTTTGTATGCGCTCCTATAAATCACAAAAATGAAAACTTATCGATATCAAACCCACATAAACTCAGTGCTGCTGTAAGAGCAGAACCTCATGGTATATAGACGATCTCAACATCAACTTTTGCTTTCAGTTTATAAACAAACTGAAGAATATATAACCCAGGGTCTACAAAGAATGGAATTCATGATGATTCAAAGACTCATACGTTTTTTCACTCTAGAAAAGTCTTGAGAATAAGGTTCTTATATTCAGGATTCTCATTATGCGATATTTCAAGAATCTGTCCCCTAAAATCTATTTTGTTTTCTTTTAAGAAAAATTCAAATACTGGTATTTCTTCAACAAATATCACTTCGCTATCTTGTATAGTACGTATCATATTGTTTGATATATCACGGAAGTCTCAAAGTACTCATGATATCAGGTATAATTTTGGCATTTTGTTATGATTATAATATATTTTATCTGAATAATCCATCCCCTAATACGAAAGGAAGGGGCATTTATTTAATTCATTGTTTCTGTTTTTATTATTTCCTTCATTCTCCCCTTCCTTTAAAATTAAAGGTAAGGGGTTAGGGGATGGATTATAAAACAATTTTTTATGGGGAAGAATATCTATTTAAGTATTCCGAGAAGTAATCCATTACTTTATGGAGTTCCTTTTGTCATTTTACTTTTGAATAGATATTTTCTTCTAATCCTTGAATACGTTCTATCTCATTTGTGAAGTCCTTTTTTTCAAAAAAAGTATGTTCTCCATCACCTATGTTTCCAAGATAGAGATCATTTTTAATTGCTTTTCAGAAGTAGGTCGAAACCATATCAGAATAATATATTTTTCCGTCTACATCTATGAAAAAGGTATTGTTTGCGAGCGAAGTATCATATCCAGCATTTTCTTGGAATCCATATAGCCTGAGTTCATCATCTTGTAGTGAAGTATCAAGAATATATTTCATAGATTCCGCTAGTTTCTGTAAATGTTCTTTCTCCCAAACCTTAGTGAAATAAACAGGTAAGATATTAAATCCTTTGAATCATCGTTCATAGAGTTTTTTAAATTGCTCTAAGCTTTCATCTACCGATTCTGGTGATATAACCAGGTTGAAATAAAGTCTTTTTTCTAAATTATATTTACGTGTAAACTTCTCTACTTTCTCATAATCAAACTTGTTTTCGGTATCAATGCTAAAAAAAATGAGTTTAAAGTGCTTTTCAAAATATTCTCCCACTTCATCTGAAAGGAGTGTGGTATTGGTAACTATTTCATAGTTTTTTCCTATATCCTGATGAGACTGACCTATGATATATTTCATATCTTTAAAAGCCAGAAGTGGTTCTCATCAGAAGAACTTAAACCTCCCTATTGAACCTTTATTCTTCGCTATAAAACTGATAACAGCATCTCTATTCTGATGAGAGATATTTCTTTTATCTTTTATAACATCGCAGTAAGAACAATCATAGTTACATGATGTTGTTATGTGGAGAATTATATTCACACTCATTGTTACTTCGTTATCGGTTTAAACTCGTCTCATCCAAATTTTTCCACGTATCATTTCCGGACTCATTGACAGGAATTCCTATAGATACATTTTTCACAATCATCAAATTGAGTCTTCAGAGTATCTTTTTTTCTCTTTTTCCAATCAAAAAAGTCTCCACTATTTACTGCATCTATTTCAGTAATATGATCATAATCTTCTCATAAGAACTTACGTATAATCGTTTTGTAGTTTTTTGTATCTAAATTATAGAGAATACAAGCTGGAACCGTATCAAAGGTAATCCTGATTTTATACTTGACTGATACATATACCAATTTTTTGAGGTATGGAAAAAACTCTTCGTATGAGAGTTTAAGATCATCCCAATTTTCTCTGGTATCTTCGTTCAACCAAATAAAGTTTACCCTTATATCGTTTATTTTTTTCTTGAGGTAGAAATAGAGAACGGTTTCTACTATGGTTGTATAATTTTTACTATTGAGAACAATGTTTACACTAATAGCATCTTTCAAAAGTCATTCTTTATAGAGTACATTGAAGTTATCAATAGCCTTCATTTTTCTCTCAAGCCCTCCAGGAACTTGTATGAGATATTCTTCCACTTCTGGAAGGTGTGAATGGATAGAAAAATTGACTCTCGTCACCCCTGCTTCTACGAGCTTTCTCGCAAAAACTGGATCGTCAAATTTCATCCCATTACTGATGACATTGATGCTCAGAAATCCAAGTTTTTTACATTCAGAAATGATTTCTAATATTTTCGGGTGAATAGATATATCTCCTCATAGGAATCATACCGACCTGTATCCCGTGTTATAATAATTATGAAGTTTTTCTTTTACGACTTCAAGGTCTGAAAACTTGATATCCCAAAGTTCTGGCTTGGAACTCATACAAAACCTACATTTATTATTGCAGGCTTTTCCTATATTTATTTCTATATGTTTGTATGTGTTCATAGAGTCAAAAAAACTGAGTATATCTCTTCTCTATATATACCCAGTTTCGTGAATAAAACAAGTTTTTTGGCTTTACAAATACCAATTAAGAACGAGCCACTTTGAGATCTTTATTAAATCTATCAGTAAGAATATCTCTTTTATCAGATTCAATTCCAACCTTAGCCTCATACATATCGGCTTCTTTGTGAACTATTTGTCTTCGATACTTTCAGCAATCCGCAAGTATAAATCAACCCTCATCATCCCTTTGAGATGAAAATTTCATACTTATCTGACCCTTGTACTGAGAAATTAAATTACATATTTTCTGATTTAGATAAGGTCTTTGGTCGCGAGAAATTAACCAGGCAATATGAAGATTACGAAATTTTAAGCTCCTTTTTATAACATCAATAACTTTTTTATCGTCATAAAATCTTCATTCCTCTTTATTTAAATATATCATAACCTGGTTACGTGCACTACATATAACCTCTATTATATCTCTCATCGCGTCTTCCATACGACTATCTGACTCCTTTCAAATACACCACTTATTCCTTTTAGCCCTCGATAAAAACTCAAGATCATCATTCAATCTTTTTTCAAGTTTATCATTCAGCTTTTTGAATGGATTTAAAATCATACGTATCTATATAATATCTAAGATAAAATTATTATATATGTAATAGTAAATTGTCAAATAAAACCTTAGATTACATCATTCTCTCTTTTAACACCAACAAATACTTATAATACCTCATTTTTGCATCTCTCTCTAGGTTCATTCCATTTTTAATGCTTCTATAACTCTAAAGATTTCAAACTTTGAATGATATCTTTTTTATCTATATTTCCCATTTCATTTTTCGAATAGAGTGCAAGAATATAGAATGTATCATTGATTTTCAGATGATATATAATTCGAAAACCTCAAGACTTCCCTTTGTTACTCGATGAGTTTCTAATTCTCGTTTTATAAATAGGAATTGAAAACCCCTGTAATCTATCAGCCACTACGGTATTTCCTTTCTTGATTTCCTTAATGAAATTATCCAAATCAGAAAAAAGGTTATTATACTTCTTTCATAACCTTTTTAATTCTGATTCTGCGAGTGGAGAGAAAATAATTTTCATAAATATATTGATTTGCAAACTTTTTTAAATATTTAACACAATGATCTTGCCTTCTATTTTACTGTACTTCTTTCTTAATCTCTTCCCAAGATTTTCATTCAAATTTTCCCTCTTCTATTTGTTCTACATATTTCAATAATACTGGTTTTAATAGTTCATCAACTTCATTTTCATTTATATCTTTTTCTTTCCCTACTCTTGATACTGCATATCTCTCTAGTGCAGATATAGCAATGTTTCTCATTGTTTGACCATCTACTACCGAAAGAGATTTCAAAGTCTTATGAAGACTGTCAGGTAGGTCTATAGTTAATCTTGTCATAGCATTAAAATAAAGAATAATATGAGTTCATTATAATAGAAAAAAGTAAAAAAGTAAATACTTTTTTACTTTTTATCCATTCTCTCTTTCAATACCAACAAGTACTTATAATACCTCATCTTTGCTTCCCTCCCTAGGTTCATTCCATTCTTTATCATCTCTTGTAATTCCAGGGTGGTATATTTGTAGAGTTTTTGTTTATCAATTGGGAGTTTATAGGTCTCAAAAAACTGTTCAAGGATATTCTCATCTATACCTATTTCTATATAAAAACAGGCAATATCAGCTTCTCTTTCTCCCTTTTGGGCTGACGAAAAATCAAAGACTCAGAGCTTGTCTTCTCATTTTTTTTTGAAAAAATTGGATACGTGTACGTCTCATAAAACTATACACTCCCTCTCCCTTGGGGGGAGGGCTGGGGAGGGGGCCTTAGAAAGAGGTATAGAGTGAATCTTCCTCAATAATTCAGCAATCCTCTCTATCCCCAGTTCAAGAATAGAATCTTTCCTTTTGAAATCTTTTCTAATATTCTCAAGTCTCAAAATATAATATCAATCCTTTTCTCAGAGTCATTCATACTCTGGTACGAGAATTTCATTGTGTCAAAATAACTTATAATACTCAAGTTCTTTATCATATATATCCTGCTGTTCAAAAACTTTGTATACTCTATCAGCCAAAATAATTATGAATCCTATATTGGAATCATAGAGTTTATATCTGCTCCCGTCTGAGAGTTTTTGTATCAGCTCTTCTTTTGGTATTTTTATTCACATCTTTCTATTATTCAGGTTTTAAAGTTTATCTTTATTTTCTGTCCATCTGAAAGTATTTTTGTAATATCTGGTTTGATATTTACTATTACTGGAACCTTGAGATTTTTTACCACTTGAAAAATTCTCTCTTGCGTTCCAAGAAAATCAGAACTGAGCAAAATTCACTTATAATTATTGAGATTCATCCCAGATAATATAGATCTCGATATATAGAAATCTGGTTGTTTATTGAGTAAATCATTTACATTACGTATAGCAATCATTTCCGTTTCTAATAATTCATCTCAAGGTAACAATACATCTCATTTAAATATTTTTGTATCCTTTTCTTTCTCGATTTCGGAGAGTAGATCTGTCTGACTAAAATCAAAGAAATCTTTGGTTCCAAGGTAATAAGAATTTGCATACCCATAGTTGAATGGAAGGGTTCTCCCTTTGTATTCATAATTTTTAATCTTAATTGGTGGGCCATCAGAAACAAGAATGATATTCAGTCCAACTTCTTTTTGGATATCAAGCAAACGTTGTTCTCTCCCCTTTGTTTTGAATATGAGTGTTGGATGATCACTTCCAAGAAAGTATTTTCTATTGAGTGAGCGATTCGTAAGAGTTATAAAAAGACTCAGGTGGTCAAGAAAAGAGAGACACATTGGTTTTCACTCCAAAAAATCATCAAAATACTTCTGAGTCGAACTAAAGAGTATCTCATCGTTTTGATATCCGAGTTCAAGAAGAAAATCGTAGATGATAAGTAGTTTTGAAAAAAGAAATTTATAATCAATCGTATCTGCATAAAATCCTTCAAGTTCCTCTGTTTCCTCTATTTTTTCATTGAAATTATTACAAAACAGTCCATAGCTACACCTATTACATTTGTTATGATCTACATATCATACGTAATAGTTACACAACCTGTTACGAACACAATGGTCAGTGATATATTTTTCTCAGAATGGTTTGAAGATACAAAAAGGAACATTATAGAAATAGTAGTTTATTTTCTTTCCTGTTTTTTTAATAAAGATAATTATCTCATAAATAAGCTTTTTATTGAGTTTTTCCCCTTTGTCAGAGTTATAGAAAATATAGGTTTCTTCTGGATGAGAAAGAACCTCTTTAAATATTTCTTTTTTTTCATATATGTCGAGATTTATTTTTTTCATAGTGATTATTTATTTTCTTCCTCCCCCTTTGCAATGGTATTTCACATTAACCCTTTATACTCAGGATATACAAAAACAACTTTATCACAAATATCAGAATTCCAATGATCATAGAAATGTCTTGATATATTTTCATAGACCCCTTCTAAAAAAGTTTTTTCACTCACAAACTCTTTCTGTAAAAACATGTCTAAATTATTAATTTTGAATCACATTTTTGCAGAAAGATTTACGCTATCATTAAAGTCTGTTTCCTGCACTTTTCCATCTATAAGACTATAGTATGTTCCTTTCCAAAAAAGAAATGCTTGAAAATATCTTTTTTTCAAGAAATACTGAAACCTTGTGAAATCTTCTTCTAATACCTGATAAAAAATTTGTTTCGCATATTGTTTGTACTTATCTCATATATCATAGTTTGCTATATTGATATAAAAATCTGCTTTCTTCGAATCTCCTACCTGGAGATAGTATACTCCAATCCAACTATAAACATCAAAATCATAATATAACCCCTTAATTTCAAGAAACTTATAAAGGTCTTCTATTCCAGAAGCATCTAAAAGATGTAAGAGAAACTTCCCCTTAAAATAATAATACGTACTATTATTTGGATATACTTCATCAGCCTTCTTCAAATCTGCCAAACACTCTTGAGTGAGACTCTGTTTGTATATAAAGTCTCTTCCCTTCTGAGTACTCACTAATTTGTTATATTTCGTCTTTCATAAGACACATCTGTAGAGTAAATCAAACTTTTGCCTCATTCTGAGTAAATAGAATGATATAATATTTGGGTATTTTTCAACTAATACATCAATGTATTCAATAGATTTTTTAAGAGTATTTATATCATAGGCTCCTACTCAGTAATATATAACGAGTAGTATAGTTCTAAGTACTTCATTTTCCTGAGACGAAGAATATTTATATAGAAAAGCACTTCTCCCAATTTTTCACATAATGGTAAGAAAAAGTATCTTCATTTTGTATTTATAGTGCCCTTCAAGATTCGTTTCAATATATTCTATAATTTCATCATCTATTGTTTTGAATGTAAGGATTTCCAAAG
>Ga0228670_1000031_pt1 | contig 99061 bp, 91 predicted proteins | sample 85DmetaG_FD_182785 | JGI IMG/M metagenome (GOLD analysis project Ga0228670, IMG submission 182785) | Seawater microbial communities from Monterey Bay, California, United States - 85D | ecosystem: Environmental > Aquatic > Marine > Coastal | place: USA: California | collected 2016-10-13
TAATAAAAAATAAAAATGTGAATGACGAATGTATTTTATTGAATCCAACTCTTGGTGATTTGTATGAAAATAATTTGTATAAATTAATAGTAAATGATGAAACATATATAATACCATTATGGCACCATGAATTAGTATATGAAAATGGAGATAATGATTTATATGTAAATTGCATACCAGATTTACCGAATAATATAGATATAGATGAAAATAATAACATCCACATATATATTGATTATAACATCCATGATATATGGAGTCTGCCAGTGGTTCATGTAAATTGTCATAATGAATGCTTTCCAATCCAAGTAAGTTCATTAAAAATGGTAGAAAACCAAACAATTCTTTTTGCAAATAAAGGAATAACAAAAATAAATACAAAAGATATATATGATATAACAAAGAAGGGAGATGTATATATTCATATAAAGATATCATTACGGTAGGTCTCGTGGAATAATTTTATCAGCATAATAATGTCGTAAGACTTCAACATTATTATTTGTATCCATAACTGGTGCATACACCGGATTATTTTCATTTAATTCTTGAAGTAGCATTTTATTTGTATTAACGTTATCTTCATCATTATCTTGTTCATAAAAAATAAAGAGGTTTTTACAAAATAAATGAAATGATTTTATAACAACTTCATTTGGCGTATTATACATATTAATTAATGCTTTTTGAATAATAGGGTTACGTGGAGTGCAGCCAATAAATCCTTGAAAAATGGTACCTACAAAATGACTTGAATTAACGGAAAAAAATGTATAATCTTTTACAATGGTATCAATATTAACTAATAACATGGCATCTGTGTCCATATATACACCTCCATGAATGTATAAAAAATAGTATCTAAATAAGTCGGCTCTGTGTTCACCGTAATTAAATGAATAAAATTTTTCGGCCATATTAGGTAATTCAAGTATGGGATTTTCCTTAAAAAACTGAATAATTTCAGCATCATTATAGTGTAGATATTTCCATTCGGGTATTTTGGTTTGTATCATATCAACAATATATTGTTCAGGTTTAGCTCTGGAAGTTTGAACAAATAATTTTGGTATTTGCATTATTATAATTGTTACACCTATTATAATTATATTATTTGAACGTTAAAATTAACATTTAAGCATACACAATATATATTTCACAATTGCTACACAAGTAGATTCTAATGAGACATAGTCAATTGCAATATGTACTGTGTCCAGTAAATTTAAAATCTAATGAATAAATATAGTAGCTATGACAGAAGAATTGATAACCAATACCTTTTACATAACTTATGTATTTTTTATGACAACAGCAACCATAACATTTATAGAAGCTATGAGAACACCTGACCAAAAAATTAGAAATATTTTAAATTTAGAAACTTGTATTTCAGTAGTTGCGGCATTCTTTTATTCCAAATTTGTATCGAAAGCTGAAAGTGGTAATTTAGACCACGAAAGTATAAACAAAACAAGATATTTAGATTGGGCAATAACAACACCAATAATGTTGTTAGTTTTAGTATTGGCATTTTTATATAATACAAACGGAGGACCTTTAAAATTTTCCAAATTTTTGACAATGTTGGGATTAAATTATGGTATGTTAGGAATGGGTTACTTAGGAATGATGGGAATAATAGATAAAACCTTGGCAAACGTTGCAGGTTTTGGTTTCTTTTTCACTCTATACGGATATATTTACAAAAATTTCTTGACTAAGTATAATTTTGATAATATGATGTTGTTTTATTCATTTGTAATTTTATGGGCATTTTATGGAGTATTTTATCAAATGGATAATATAACAAAAAATGTAGGATATAATGTTTTAGACTTATTTTCCAAATGTTTTGTTGGTATTTTCTTTGTTGCTTATTTTACAAAAATGTTCAAACTCTAATTAATTATATTAAAAAGTTCAAATTGCAATTATATTAAAAAATGTTATAATATAATTAATGTTTGCTTTCTTTGATGATAAATTATTTCCAAAAATATTCATAACATTTGATCATAATATAACAAATGAATCGTGGAAACAATTTACAAATAAATGGGTGTCTTATGATATACAAGAAACACCATACACATTTATATTTGATACAAATGGATTAGGTATGTCGTTAATGAAGTATGCTTGGGAAATGACTCTATTTATAAGTAAATTAAAAAAAAGGAAAAATTTACAAAATAATGTCTACTTATCAAAAAGTATAATTATTTGTAATAATCCATATAAACGGTATTTATTAGAATGGATATTTTATATTCAAAGTCCGGTAGCACCTGTATATATAGTTGAAAATAATGAGATGGCAACACAATTGTATGATGGTTTGTCTCTTAATAAACATTTTTATCCTTCATCTGTAACAGCTTATTTTCCAAAAGATAGTTAAAGACAACAAAACTATGTTTTAAAAAGTTTGAATATACCAGGACGACGATAGTTTTGTACTACAGGTTTATTACTATTAATAAGTTCATCTGTATCATAATCATTACTATTATCACTATCGCTATCATAATTACCTTCTATAAGATATATTTTTCGGTTAAATTTTAACCAGTTACAAATAGAGTTATTTTTAAATTTCCCTCTAAATTTCGGTTTATCATTTATTTTATCTTTATTTATCCTACCAACCATAGCAATCATAACATAATTGTCTATAATATATTTTACTAATAACACTTAAATATAGATTCATACTTATATAAAATGGAAGAGTATAATGAACAGTGCAAAATAGTTAGACGTAAAGTAGAGAAGGCAATTGAAAAAGGACTTAGTATTGTAATTTGTGGTCCTGAATGTAGTGGAAAAACACATATAAGAAATATATTAGATGTTTCATTGCGACAGAATGATTACACTGTATATTATGGAGTAGACCACTACAAACAATGTAATAAGTTTCATGGGAAAACATATACAGATGACAAATTTTTGATTGAAGATAATAACAATAATGCGTTAAGTGATATATTAAATCATTACGAATATATAGAAACGACTTTGCAGTATCCGGACATGTGTAAATAAATGATATAGATATTTAATATAAGTAATATTATATATCTATGAATAATTGTAGTGAAATAAATTTAGAAATTTTCTCTAAAGAGCATTACACCTATATAAATCAAATATTTGGAGATGAAACAATTCGTGAAATCATTAAAGAAATGTATACACCCAGGGATTGGTATTTTGTAGTAGAAGATGCCACAGAAGAATTTGAATATTCTAATCATCACGTATTAGAAAAAAAAGGGAAAAATGGAGAAATCATAAAATGGTGCAGTGTAGACGAAGGATATCAAAATACAAATATCAACAAAAATGACACATTATGTCAAAGTTATACACTATTAAAGTATTTGAATAAACCCATTGAAAAAAATATGAAAAAACGACAAATGGAAATGATAAAGATGTATAAAAATATAATAAAGCGAGATTATTTTAAAAATGAACTTCGCGGAATGGTAGAAATAATGAAACGAACAATAAAAAGAACAAGAAAAAAGGATAATCCTGCATTATGGAAAGATTATACATATGATAAGCCCGAACCATATTTGAACAAGGATTTTAATGCATTGTATGGTGAAATACAGAGTATATTGGAAAAATGGGAAAAATACGGGTATTTATATTTCATCAAAGATGGAACATGTCCAAAGAAAAAATAATATAGTTTATTTTAGGTCTTAATATGATATTATTTTTGATATCATATTATTTATATATTCCAATAAAAAACATTGAAGTTTTTTGTTTTTATGCTTAGGTGATTGAGTAATTATTGTGCTTTTTCTATTATTTCATTATTTTTTATTTGTGATTATATTTGTGCTTTTGTTATGTTCATTATTTTGTGCTATTTTTATTAGTATTATATAAATTTTATGCTACTGGTGTTGCCTTCTTCTTGACAACCTTCTTCTTAGGAGCTGCTGGCGCTGCCTCCTCTTCAACTGGTACTGCCTTCTTGACAACCTTCTTCTTAGGAGCTGGTGCTGGGGCTACTTCCGCTTCCTCTTCCTCCTCATCACTATCTTCAACGTTAGTATCAACAACTGTTGGAGTTGTGGCTGGTAGAGGAGTACCTTCCTCATCATCATCTGCATTTGCCTGAACAGGTGTGTCCATTTGCTTAATTTCATCAGCAGATAGCTGAATATGGCATTTACCAAACACACTAACTACCTCACGGGGCTTAACTACACATTGGTTTACCTTCCAAGTAACTCCCCAGCCCTTACCACCAAACCATAGACCGCCACATTGTAGAACTGCTGCAACTTGACTCTGCTTAGGAACAAAATCCATTGGAGTCATATTCTCATTGTCACAAGGAAATAGCAAATTATTCTGGGTATCATATACCTCAACCCCCCACTTGCTATTGTAGTTTGGTACACGTGCACGAATAGAAGGTGACTTAGTCGGGTCAATCTTCTTAGTAAGCTTATCCTTAGAATACTTTAGGAATGGGAAGAAATTGTGCTTAACAACTTCTCTTGACAAGTCCTCGCCAAACCAAGCATCACTGTACTTAACTGCATCATCAAGGATTTGATTCTCAAATGCCTTCAACTTTGCAAGAAAGGTATCAGTAGCAACTGTAGTATAATCTCCATTAGGAAATACCAAAGACATACTAAACTTACCATCAGACTCTCCCGTCTTTTCATCAACAAAATCACTAATTCCCCATGTCATCATGAGAGGAGTAGAAATATGAAGTGAACGATTAGACTGCGTGCTAATAATATTAATTGACTTTCCCCCCCGGTCATTAATCTTAGGTTGCATATAGCGAATGGCGGAAGTATTCCAATCACTGTTGCTCAAAACGATAGGTGCTGAAGACTTAGACATTGTAAATAGAACGAGTGTATACAAGTATACAGTAGATTAGACAAGTAGCTTTAAATCAATTTTTTACATTATATAATCATTAAGTATTTGATAAAACATATTTGCTGCATTTATGGTGTATTTCATACTACAAAACTTATATATAAATATAGTAAAAAATACTAATAAATAATGTATATAGATATTATAATACAAGAAATATATAAATGTCAACTACCGAACCTGCAAATATATTATTAAATACAATAAAATTAGATGAAAATAGAGTAGATATAGTAGAAAAAAATTCAAAAACAAAAGAAAAATCCAAACGAAAAAAATTAGAAGCGTTTACATACACAGATTATGTAACTGGTAACATTGTAATGAAATCCTATACAATTCCGGTTCTAAAACAAGTATGTAAACATCATAAATTGCATATTTCTGGAAAAAAAGGTTTATTAATAGACAGAATTACAACGTTTTTTGAACGAATAAAGAACGCAGTTATTGTACAGAAATATACTCGTAGACAATTTGTGAAAAAAATAATAAAAAAAAATCGTGAGTTCAACGACCAGCGTAATATGTGTACAAATATAACAGATTTTTCAACAATGGAACCATTAAATGAAATTAGTAAGGAATATTTTTATTGTTATACAGATATAGACAATTTTGTATATGGCTTTGACATCACATCATTAATAGAAATGTTACGTAAATCACGCAAAATATTTAATCCATATACACGAAACCCTATTACATCAAGGCATAAAAATGAAATAATTAATTTGTATAATTTATCATTGTTAGTATATCGAGAAATGCGAGAGATAAATGAACCGTATATACGTCATATACAAAATAATGCTAGGTCTAACCTACATCGTTATAGAAATTTAATAAATAGAATAGCAAATGAATTTACTAATGATACGGAAGTTAGTTCATATTTAAATTATCGTCCAATTGCAAATATAGAAACGGTTCCAACTATATATCATGAACAATATCAAGAAATCGTAAGTATGCGTCTACGACCAATAGATGAACGTATTAATTCATTATTTGTGGAAATAGACCAATTGGGTAATTATACAGATCAAAGTTGGTTTACAGATTTATCTCATTTGCAATATGCCCAATTATATAGGTGTTTTTATGACCTATGGAATTTTCGCGGACAAATATCCTACCAGGTAAAAAATGATATATGTCCAGTACATGGTCCATTTGATGGTATATTTCCTAATTCAATTAGACATATGGATCTATCCACTACTTCACTAAAAACAGTGTGTTTGATTGTATTTGAAAACTTAGTATATAGTGGAATAAATATTGAAATACGTAAAATAGGTACATTAATAGCATTAACTGGATTAACTGTTATTTCACCGCCAGCACGTACTGTAATGCCGTGGTTATATGAATCAATTATTTATTAAATTCGCGATATCCTATTTCTAAATTTTACACTAAATATATATATAATTTATATTGTACGCATTTTTATACTGTGTTCAGTGTGTGTTAAAGATATAATATTACAATTTATATATATTAGTGTAAACATACTTAAAACGATGGTGTGTATGTAGTATATAAACCCAGAATGGTTAGAGCATCTAAGACTACTACTGATTCCGCCCCTGCCCCTAAGGCAAAGACTTCCAAGAAGGCTGCTGCCGCCGCCGCCGCCCCACCTGCTGCCCCCGTTAATGAGGTCAAGCTAACCCCCGCAGCAGAGACTGCTGCACCTGCTGTTGAGACTCCCTCCATCATTGTAAAGATGGCTGAGTTCAGTTCTAAGTTGCAACAGCTTGCTGGTATGTTTGTCACTGTTAAGAGTGATTACAAGACCCTTGAGAAGGCAATGGCTCGTGAGATGAAGGCTGCTGCTAAGGCTTCGAGCAAGAAGCGTCGTAACACCGGTGAGAGAAAGCCTTCTGGTTTCGTCAAGCCTACTGCTATCAGTAACGAGTTGGCTAACTTCCTTGGTAAGTCCATTGGAACTGAGATGGCTCGTACTGAGGTAAGTAAGGAGATTAATACTTACATCCGTTCCCATAACCTTCAAGATAAGGACAATGGTCGTATTATCCATCCCGACGCTAAGCTAACCAAGTTGCTTAATGTTGCCAAGGGTGATGAGCTCACTTACTTTAACCTCCAGCGTTACATGAAGCACCACTTCCAAAAGGCTACACCTACTGTAGCTGCATAAATAAAGTAATATATTCCTATAAAAATTATAAAATAATAGAAACTCTATAAAAATTATAAAATACTGTTAAACAAATAAATAAACACCTTAATCGCATAGTAAAATATAATAAAAATGAATATCTTATATTATTACTGCACTATAAAAAATAAATATTACTTACAATAATATTTATTTCAATCAATAAAAAACTATATACAGTTGTTTTATTTTTATTATTTTTATTTATTTTTATTTATTTTATTCCAATTTTGCAGATTTCTTTGCAGCCTTTTCCCTTTTCTTTAAAGCTTCCTCATTCGCCTTTCTAATCCTTTCGGTCTCCTGCAATTTCTTTGCCTCGCGATAAGCACGTGATTTATTATCAATATCAACCTGGTGATTATATGTCATAACTTCTCTTGTTTTAGAACATATCGTGCGAGGGTGTCCCTCTCCAAATACTTGACATTGAATCATAACAATCTTTTTATATGTTTCGGATGCCTGTTTATATTGGCCAATCTTTTGTAACTTATTGGCCAATCGGTTCAACATCTTAATACGGGTATTCGGTGCAACAGATGGCCTATCCAATTCTTTATTGATTGTAATTAATTGTTTAATTTCAGCTTGACGAGACATTATATAAAAGATATAATAAATTATACAATCTAAAATACAACCCGAAGAAATCAATTTTTTACATTTTGAATAAGATTATAACAATAATTATTGTTTACATATAATGTCTATCAAATTTAAAGTATTTAAAGTTCTATTTTCAAATACTTATATAATGGATAGTGATTTTGAGAACATAAACATATACGACGTATTAAATGAATATACTAATAAAATTAACCCTGTTGTATACATTTTAACACCTTGTTTTGGTAGTGTATGTTTTGTAAATTATATAGAATGCTTAATGAAGACACAAGAATTATGTAGAGAACTCGGTATTAGATTGGAGGTTTTATTTTGTAAAAGTGATAGTTTAGTTACCCGTGCACGAAATAATTTAATTGCAAAAGCAATGAGTGATCCTGATATGACACATGTTTTATTTATTGATAATGATATAACATGGGTTCCAACAGATATATTGAAGTTATTGATAGCAGATAAACCAATTGTAGGTGGTATATATCCATTTAAAAAATATAATTTTGATAAACTGTTACCAACTGAAGACAAGAAGAATCAAGTACAAGATATGATAGATGTAAAAAACAATTCACATCTGCACGAAATAAATGATAAAGATGCAGTAGAAATGAATCTATTAACATACAATGTTAATTATAATTCAAAAGAAGTCAAAATAAAAAATAATTTAACTCAGGTAAAACACGTTGCTACAGGATTTATGATGATACAACGAAATGTATTAGAAAAAATGACAAAATCCTATTCTTCAACCAAGTATACAGATGATATTAATTTTCTAAACCCTGATGAAAATAAATATGCATATGCACTATTTGATTGTGGAGTGGTTGATGACCATTATCTATCAGAAGATTGGATGTTTTGTAATCGTTGGACATTAATAAATGGTGAAATATGGATAGATATAAGTATAAATTTAACACATACTGGCATTCATGATTTCAAAGGATGTTATATATCATCACTCCTTAGGTAAATATAAATCCTTCTTTTTTCATAATATTCTGCAATAGTTTATCATTACGTTTGTTCAAATTAATTTCAAAATTCTCTAATGACGCATCTTTTGGGGGATAGTCTATATTAAATAGTTGACAAATCGTAGATAGGTTATCTATATCAGTTATATAATCGCTATTAACCAATAACCAATGATAAAACGAAGGAATTTCCGTTTTCGTATTATCTGTAAGATACAATTTGTATTTACTATACCAAGCTATAGTAGTATCCAATGATGTCAGTGAATTTGTGTTATAATCAGTTCCAGATAATACCATGATTTGTTTAAAATGTTGTTCTGACATACATAATTCTTTCAAAATAATAGGTGTTTCATATAAAATGACTGTTTTGTTTATTAAACTAATATTTCGCAATACTCTTGTACACCCATATACAAACATATCCATATCATCACTTAAACATGCCCATGCTTTTCCGGACTTTACCATATATGCACAAACCTCATCCGCCTCATTAATTGAATCATAATACATAATACCAAATGCCATTAATAATTCTTTTACGCGTAGTTTGTCTGTATTCCTTACGCGAACAAATTTATGTTTTAAATCATTTAGAGTTTTCATCATAAGTTGTTTCTCATTTTTATCTTGTGTATTTTCATATTTAATTAATAACTCAATGTATTGATTTTCAGCAGTTTGTTTTACCTCATTACGCTGTGTAATCAAATCATATTTTTCAGGCGGAGGTTTGCCATCAAAAACAAAGAGTGGTATAATATTATTCAATAATAGAATAGATATTAATTGATACATATTTTCAATTAATGCACCATCAGCCATATACTTATACATGTAAATACTTGCATCAATAACAACTATTTTTCCATGAATTTGTTGTATTTCTATTTTACGTATAGCATTTTTACTACAATTTTCTTTTAGAAATCGGTTTAAATGTTTAATTCCCATTTTTATTGTATTTTGAATGTTTCTGTTAACCAATATAACATTTAGTACGAATCAATTTTATATAAATAATTTCTAAACATACTTTAATTATGCTAACAGATACAACGGATACTATTTTATCATATATAAAAAATAGCGTAGAACCCATATATAAGATAAAAACTACGGAGTTTTCACCAAGTTCAACAAAAATATTATCATTATTATTTAATCGGGTTGCATATGCGTATGAAAAATGGAAGCAGATTTGTAATACTATTAGAATTAATAATATAAGTAGTATTGATTTTGATACTTCCTATTATCCAGATGAAATACAAAAATCTGTACAAGATAATATTCATCATTTTTATAATTGTAGTTTTAAAATGAACGACCGTAATATTTCTACACATATTGGTACTCCTATTAATTATAATAAACAAAAATTAAATAGTATAATTCGTCGTATATATATGTGGTTAATTATTGCAGATTTTTTTGCACAAGATAAATGTTCTCAAACACTGAATATATTTTTGTCATTAATACCAGAAAAAAAACAATTACCACAAATAGATAGTGATAATTTGGACCGTGTACATGTTAATACTGCATATACATTCGCATGTAAACAAAATAATGTCATTCATATATTTCGTGACGAAGAATGGTTTAAGGTGTTTATCCATGAAACATTTCATAGTTTTGGACTTGATTTTGCTGAGTTCAATCATAATAGTACAAATAAACAAATATTATCCATATTCAATGTTGTAGCGGATGTACGTATATTTGAAACATATTGTGAAATATGGGCAGAAATTTGTAATAATATGTTTATTATCTTTTTTTCCACAAAATGGAATGATAACCAAGAAAAATGGCTTGACCAATGTATGAAAAAACTATCAACTATGATACATAATGAAAAGATATTCTCTATATTTCAAAGTTCAAAGATTCTTTCTCACTTTCATATGAAATATGACGACTTGTTAAGTAATACCCATGACAATTTACCCAATCCAAACTACAAAGATAAAACTCATGTATTGTCGTATTATATTATTAAAAGCATTTTTATGTATAATATAGATTTGTATATAAGAGAATGTATTAATATTAATGGCTTTACTATTAACTTTAACAAGGAACAATCTAAGATAAACAATAATATGAAAAGATATTGCAATCTTGTAAAAAAATTACACAATGATTCTACATTTATGGAAAATATGAACAAATTAATAGAGAATGTTCCAGACTCTATACACAACACTCTTAGAATGTCTGTTTACGAGATGAAATGAAAAAAGACTCCCCATAGTCTCTTTTTATTTTTTATTTTTTATAAATTTTACTATTTTTATTATGTATGATATATTTTCTTATACATATTGAGATGTTTGTGACCTTGTCAGTGTGGGTTTGCATAGTGTATTTATCTTCATCCACTCGGGTTGTTCATGTGGAATTTCAGTGGGTGGAGGATTAGCAACACCTATGTTTGGTTGTGGTGTATCATTAGAATACATAGAGCGATAATAATCTAATTCCGTTTGCATATTGCTGTTAAGCATCATGTAATGCGTGGTATCCTCCATAATTCTCTGGTTTTCATCTTGAAGAGCAGACATCTCTTTTTCAAGACGCTGATTCTCGGCATACAGTTGATGAATGTTCCAATCACATTCTGTTTCCTCAATTGGCTTATGGTTGATACGAATATCAAAATAGCCAGGGCGGGCTGGGTCAGTAATATCCCCACTATGTTGGTAGAAATTACATCTCTTTCCCTTATACATATATCCCTTCTGTCTAAACTGTCCATATGTATTCAACTTATCACGCAAATTACGAGCAGTTTGAGTATCATACCAATACTCAAAATGAACAAATGCCGCCTTAACCGGTGTAGATGAGTTTGGAATATCTCGGTCAACGTAATCAATTCTACGAACCTTTCCAATACGAAGAACCTTTTCAAGAAAATCTCTCAAAAATTTTGGTTGAAATTTATTAATCATATCATTATGATTCTTAAGTACCAGTTTATCAGATAAAACTGGAATATAAATACTTGTCCACGAATCAATTTCTAACTCCATACGAGTAAATTCAGTTGGACGGTCAAACAGCAATTCTTCTGCAGGAGGAGGAGAAGGCACCCGTGGTTGTTGCTCTTCCTGAGCAACCATAGTCTGTTCAGCATTCATTGAGCAATCACATGGATTTCCATTAAGTTCCTCAATAGTCATCGGGTCAGTAGCAGTATTAATCATTATCCTTATAAAAGACTTGTTAAAATATGCAATCAAATACAATGTAACATATAAATCAATTTTTTACAAAATACATTAATATTTTGTAAAATGAGAACATAATTACAATTATAGTGCTATTTTTTTCCTCAATTGCATTAATTGTGTATCTGGTTCAGGGTCATTTCTACGAATAAACTTAACTAATTTTGCCCGTTTAGTTTCCATTAACACCCGGTGTAAATCCAGATTTTGAGTAAATTTTGCTTCTAATGCAGTATATCTCTCTTGGTCTTTTCGTGATTCTACACCAATTGTATAATAATCAGCATCAACAGTAACATTTTCTGGTCGTATTTGTTTATTTTCCAACTTTCCACTTTTACTTGTAGCCGCCTTTGCCAATTCCAAACTCATAGATAACTCGCTTTCACTATCTAATGAAAATTCTTTATAAAAATCAGGGAAGCCTTTCTTATATTGACTTGCTAAAACATAATGAGTAACTGTATTCCAACGTAATCCGTCAACAGTAAATGGTGACCCCCATGAGTCATCCAATTTCTTTCGCCAATCATAAATAACAGATGTTTTTGTTTTTTCATTTAAACTACTATATTCAACAACATTCTCTGTTGGGATTACTTCTCCTGTACCGAACCCTGCTTTTGGTACACTACTTGACTTAGAATGAAACATGAATACTATATTACTGTCATATATATCCTTATCCACAATATCATTATCATCTATCTTTTTTGCACCTTGTTCAGGTGATAATCCTAATTTTGTTTTATAATTACGAAACTCATCAATAAGATAATATAATCCAGAATTACATTCCAAACATTTATTTATTACCATTGTTTTTATATTAAATGGTATTTCACGAAATTTCAATATATTTTTATCTTTATAAGATATTAGTTCATAATGATTACCATTATAACTCGTCATAATATAATAATCGGGTGAAAATACCTTTTCATCAACATTATTATGAATAGGTCCACACTTCATAATTGCATCAACATCGCCATTATTATATGCACTCTCATCCAAAATGATTAATTTCATATTTAATATTTTTTCTAATTTTGATATTGCCCAATTGTCTGCCCAAAATTTAGATGTCATTATAAATTCACCAAGGTCTTCTACAGAATTTATATCTTGCATATACAAAAACTCATCTAATAATTCTTTTGTATTAAGACGGTCAACTTTTAATTTATTATAGCGCGTTGTTAATTCTGTTGCTTCTTTTAAAATTGTATCCCTTTCTCCTTTGTCAGCTATATCTTTTATTCGTCGTTTCAACTCATTATTCATCTTACGTAATGCAATCATTTCTGCATTAATTGATTGATATTCTGTAAAAAACCCCGTATATAACTCTTTGTATTCAATATACATTTCTTGTGTTAATTCTTTTGCAACTACTCCCCGTAATTTTTTTACAGTTGTTTGTTTGCCAATTTGTCTATAAGCATCTCGTATCACTGCAAATAAACAATCACCCGACCCCTCATTATTATGAATTGAATAATGATTATTACGAGTAAATGTTTCTATCCAGGTGGATTTTGATGATTCTTTATAATCTGCGTTTATTTCATCCATATCTAAATCATTCTCATCAGGTAACATGTCTGGTGCATCGTGTTTATCAACATCAGTAAACGGATTATCCAGACCTTCATCCATTATCTTTGATGCAACTGTTGAAAGTTGTTCATTTTCAATAACTAAATTCATTACGTCAGGCTTTTCTAATTCAGGTTGTATATCATCCATAGCTTTTTCTACCTTCGCGTCTTGGATTATTTTTTCTTCAGGTATTTGTTTTTCTAACATGCGGTTAATATAACGACCAGATGCAAATAGTATAATGTTACCTTTTTCTAATTCCAAACCATCATCATCAATACTATTGAGCATTTCACTTTCGCGTATTTCAAATATACCAATGCGTGAATTCGGTTTATCATTTATAACCAAATAAATAGAACAAAATAATATACCTTTGCTTGAGAATGTATATTTAATTTTACCCAATGCTATTTCTATCACAATACCATTCATATCATAAACATATACACTTGTATCATAATCAATATCATCATTATCAATTCCATAATGTGTTTTATATTCAACCAATTCGGGTTCAAAATTAGATTTTAACATATTGTATACATAATAGTATTATTTTTATCTCTATTGCAATAAAAATAATATTATGATTATATTATGAATACAAAATCATAATATCACCGTCTAAATTACTTATTTGAACAAATCTAACATATCCATGTATTTAAACTTTACACGGCTTGAAACACCAGGATATTCCTTTAGATTACATGTTGAATAGCTACGGACATCATCTAATATAAATGTAAAATCATTATCTGTTTTGATTTGTTCAACCATATTTGTAACAAATATATTAACATCTTCTGCCAATTCATTAATTAATTCAGTATGTATTTTATCGGGTCTTTTATCAGTTATCTGTTGGTTAATATCATTTATAATTCTTAATAAATCATTATTGTCATACCCATCTTCTTTATACAAATGAGTAATAAATAATAATCGTGATCTACGCTTTTCATTAATTTTATTTGATTCACAAAATTTATCATAATCTACATTAGGGTCTACTGTATATATATTATTTAATTCCTTTAAATAATCAATTATAATATTTGTTTTTCCTACAGCAAAACACTCATGCTTATCGGCCATAGTCATATATATTTTTGCATATAAATTTGAATAGTATTTATTATTACATGACACTGATACCAGTATATCTACTACTTGTTGTATGGAATCGCTATCTGTTTCAAGTAATGTATCAATTAATTCAGTTACCTGAATTAAATTATCATCGTAATTTTTGGATGTTAACTTATTCATGTGTTTTTTTATATCACCAATAGTTTGGTCAATTCCCTCTAATTTTGTCACAGTAGTCACTTTAAATACCGGTTTTGTCTTCCAATTATCTTGATTATCCTTATGATGTTTACGGGGTCCATTATCTATTAGATTATTTACACCCAGTAATTTATGTAATAAATCAATATTTGATATAATTTTTTCAGGTAACTTATACGATGAATCTACTGTAATCGCAGTTTTAAATACACCAATATCATACATTATGCTATTATCTACTATAATATAGTAGATGTGTCTATATGACTTGATATATAATATATATTATATAAAATTATAATTAGTAGTATCATTAGTAATATCATTAGTAATATCATTAGTATTAGTATTATCATTATTATATTATAAATAATAAAGGCTTAAACATTTATAATTAATACATATTAGAATTATGAGTGAAATTATTAAAGAAGCTGATAATAAACCAGAAATACAAAATTGGGATGACCTAAATTTAAAAATGAACTTACTTAGGGGCATTTATGCTTGTGGATTTGAGAATCCAAGTGAAATACAAAAGTTGGCAATAAAGCCTATTATAACTGGCAACGATACAATTGCACAGGCACAATCAGGTACTGGTAAAACTGGTGCGTTTACAATAAGTACTCTACAAACAGTTGACACATCTATTGAATCCTTACAGGCTGTTATTATTGCACCTACACAAGAGTTATCTAAACAAATATATGATGTTATCAAACAAATTGGAGAATTCATGGATGATTTAAGACTGCAATTACTTATTGGCGGTACATCCGTACAGGGTGATATTGATAGTCTTCGCAAAGCAACACCACACGTGGTAGTGGGTTGTTCTGGACGTATTTTTGATATGATCAAACGTCGTCATTTACAAATGCATACTGTTAAATTATTTGTTTTAGACGAAGCCGATGAAATGTTATCACAGGGGTTTAAGGAACAAATACATGCTATTTTTAACTATTTTAATGAAAATATTCAAGTAGCAATTTTTAGTGCTACGTTACCCCGCGATGTATTGCAACTTACTGATAAATTTATGAGGGAACCAGTAAACATTACTATGAAAAGAGAAGACCTTACACTTGAAGGTATTGAACAATATTATGTAGCGATGTATAGTGATAATGATAAATTTTCTATGTTAAAAGACATTTTTGAAAAACTAACAGTGTCACAATCTATTATTTACACGAATAATGTAAAACGTGTTATTGATTTATATGATGCTATGGTTCGCGAAGAATTTCCTGTTTGCTGTATTCATAGTTCTATGGAAAAAGGACAACGAAATAAAGCTCTTGACGAATTCCGGGCTGGTAAGTTTCGTGTATTAATCTCATCTAATATTACTGCAAGAGGTATTGATGTACAGCAAGTTGGTACCGTTATTAATTTTGACATACCCAAATGTGTTCATACCTATTTACACCGTATCGGTCGTGGTGGACGTTGGGGAAGAAAGGGATTAGCTATTAATTTTATAACTGAAGATGATTTGCATATTATGAAACGTATTGAGTCACATTACAATATTACTATTAATGAATTTTCTACAAATAACTCTTTTGGATAATTTAACTGCCTGCGTTAAACAATTTTTCTTTTTATTAGTATACATATTATAGTAATAAAATGTTTTCATTTATACCGAATATTATCAATAATGATGACTCAAAGGATACACCTGTGCCCGAAGACGATGTTTTATTATTTGATATTGATACTACATTCCAATTACCTATTCAATATTTAGACAAAGATAACTTATTTTCCTTAAGTGATACAATATCTTATGATTTAGAATTAAAAATACCGTCTAACTACGAATCTACCCACACTATGTATGATTATTTATTCAATCCAAGTCATACATTCGCAAAAAACATGATTCCTTTATGGCAACAACATATTACGAATGATGTTCTTTACTTAAATGATACAAAACATATATTAACTAATATACAAGATTATAAACAACAGATTGACCAATACAAATATGAAATAAATTGCGATACAGTTAAAAATATTTGGAAGTCTATCAAGATGGATGAATCCTTTTTAGAAAAATACAATTTCATTGAGTGGGAGATGTTAAAACATTTAAATGATTCACCCACATTCTTACAAGCTCTATCCGTTGCACATGTATTATCACCTATTATTAGTTTTGCTCTACCTATTTTATTTCTTATATTTCCATTTATTCTATTAAAAATCCAAGGAGTGCCTATTACCATTGATATTTACGTTAAAACATTACAAAATGTTGCCAAAAATCATTTCATTGGAAAAGCTATTAGCAGCTTTCAATCGCTCAGTTGGGATAAAGTTGTATATGTTTTGTTTATGTTCGGTATGTATGTCTATCAAATTTACCAAAATGTGATATTATGCAAACGATTTTATAGTAACATTATCAATATAAACAAGGACTTGCTGGAATTACGAGATTATATTGATTATACCATTTTTTCTATGGAATCTTTTTCTACTATTTCTAACAATTGCAAATCATACAAAGACTTCAATCGGGTAAATTGTGAAAATATATCTGTTTTATATGATATGAAACAAGAACTCAGTGATATCTATATTTTTGAAAAAAATTTGAAAAAATTTAATACCACTGGATATATGCTACAATGTTATTATAAATTATATTCTAATCCGGTTTATGAAAATTGTATTCGTTATTCTGTTGGATTTCATGGATATACTGATAATCTATTAGGAGTTCATAAAAATATACAATCTAATATTATTTCTTATGCTACTTTTGATGATAAACAAACGTGTTCCTTTAAAAAACAATATTATCCTGGGTTAACCAACGATAATCCTATTAAAAATGATTGTAATTTTGAGAAAAATATGATTATATCGGCTCCAAATAAAGGTGGTAAAACTACTATATTAAAATCCACTGCATTAAATATTATTTTTTCACAACAAGTTGGATGTGGTTTCTATACTTCTGCTACACTCACCCCGTTTACTCATATACATTCCTATTTGAATATTCCTGATACATCTGGTAGAGACAGTTTATTTCAAGCCGAATCCAGACGGTGTAAAGATATTATTGATACCATTAATCAGTTTAGTGAATCTAAATTTCGTCATTTCTGTTTATTTGATGAATTGTACTCAGGTACAAATCCCGCTGAAGCATCCAAGGCCGGTTATGCATTTTTGGAATATTTACAACAACATCCAAATGTTAAATTTATATTAACAACGCATTACTTAACTATATGCAAAAAATTCAAACAATCTAATATCATACAAAATTATAAAATGGTTGTTCATGTCAATCCCGATGGTTCATTTGACTATACATATAAAATCAAAAAAGGAATATCTAAAATGAAAGGAGGTGTTAGAGTTTTAAAAGACTTGAATTATCCAGACCATATTATTAAAACTATAGAAAATATTGATTAATATAAAAGTAATTTGTATTATATATAAATGAATATAATACAAACTTGGAAAACACATGATGTACCACCTCTGTATGCACCATTAGTAAAAAAGGTTCGTGATTTAAATCCTGATTGGAACTATATGTTTTTTGATGATAATGAAATTGTTACCTTTATCAAAACAAAAATGCCTGAACACTATAATACCTTTGTTCATTTAAAACATAAAATACAACAGCTTGATTTCTTCCGTTATCTAGTTATCTACTATTATGGTGGTGTGTATCTTGATTTAGATGTTGAACTTGTACTTCCTCTTGATAAATTATATTATGACTGTGATAATGAATGTGTTTTTCCTATTGAATTATTTAATATAACTGATTCTATTATTACTTGTCAAGGTTACACTAATCTTATTGGTAATTATGCTTTTTATTCACCTCCGCGACACCCTTTTATAAAACAAATTATTGAAAATATTGTATGTCAACGAATATCACCTGAAAATATTAAAATTGCACAAGAACAAAATGGCGACCCACCATCTCAAGTTTATGTTTATTGCACTACTGGGCCATTATTAGTTACACAAACAATTATTGATTATGGTGCCAATTCTGTTTTATTATTAGCAACTGACGATTGTCAACCTAACCGATTTGGTCATATTGGTATTCATCATTGTTTAGGTTCTTGGAAAGTGAATAATTATCCAGAAACATTAGTATAATTTTCTCTTTATACTTTATTACTATGGCCTCTTTTGATACTACACATAACGATCATGATAATGATAATGATAATGATAATGATAATGAGATAACCAACATAACCAACAAAATGCGCACTACACAAATATCGCCAAGACCACCATCAAGACCACCATCAAGATTAACAATAGAAACACCCACAGAACCTAACAATCCGGTAGAAGATGATTTTATAGACGAATATTTTAAAGATAGAACCGGAAATCAAAAAATCCAAAGAATATATGAAAAATATTTGGAGGTTAAAAACTCATTTGAAGATAATTTACCTGAAATATATAATAATCTAAATGAAGAAGACAAAGGAACTATAAAAAAAGAGAAGTCACTCGGTTGGGAAATTATTTTAAATGATAAACAATTTGATAGAAAATCATTTTTATATACTATTGACAAACAGTTTGTAACTAAAACTAATGATGAAAAGACAATATTTAAAGAAATTCAATTTAATAAAGTTGTAAGTCCACAAACATTATTTATGGTAACATTAGAAATAACTATGCAAAAAATGGCATATGATATAGTAAATTCCGAGGACAATGTAAAAATACCAAAGATAAATCAACATTATCTTGTCGGATTGGACAATTACGGAAGTTGCAAAATAATCATAGAAATGGAATTTATTGAGCATAAACAATTAAACAAAAACAATGTTGATAAAGCAATGAACGCCTTAGACAAATTACGCTTCAATAATATTTTTCATTTCGATACACACCACGATAATATTGTTCAATCGATAGATGATAATAAAGTGGTAATATTAGATTTTGGAAAAGCACAAATTAATAAGAATCCCGATATTAGTTCGAGTTCTGGATTATTCAAACCCAAACCCGAGTTTAGTAAAACTGTTGATTTTAATTATGATAACTGGATAACCCGAAAAATACTTGAACCGACCATGAGAACTAATGTAGATTTCTATGGTGGTATAAAAAAAAAGTACAAACACCGAAAATACACACGTAAAATCAGCAAGAAAAGAAAATCTAAAAAAACAAAATCTAAAAAAACAAAAAGAAAATCTAAAAAAATACAATCAAAGAATAAGTAAATAATTAGATAATGAATCATATAAATGATTGATTATCAACGTTTTGTAAAAATCATGATTTGTTCTCCAGTTTCACGATGAGATGTTACGTGGACATTCTTATTGTACATGGGTTGTGTAGTAGGAATACCAAAATATTTCTTGGTAATAGAGTTCATATCTTTTAATAAATCAAAGTGGTTCTTTGTTCCAATTGACCCATAACCTGATAATATATAACACATTTTTCCAGATTTTTCAAGTACATGGTGACACAACTTAATAGTTTCCTCCCAATATTCTATTAGCCATTCCTCATACGTTTTATATCTACCAGTGCTTTGGTCTTTACTATTATACAACTCCAGCTCATAATATGGTGGACTAAAAAATACCAAATCAAAATGTTCTCGGTACTTGGACATAAATCGTTTATCTTTATGTAAATCCTCTGATGGTTTGCAATAAATATCCACTTGTTTCGGGTGAAGGTATATATCTGCAATATCCTTTGTTTTTTTACATACACTTGGGATTACATCTGTACCAACATATTCGTTCGTATAGGATGATTCTAAGAATCCATAACAATACGATGACCACCCAAGTGTTGGGCTAAATACTCGTTTCGCTTGAAACACTGTTTGGTTTAATGAATATACTAAATAAGGATTCATGATAGACGCTCTAAAATAATAAGAGGAGAACACGCTACCAATACGTCCATTCTTAATATAATGGGTTGCACTTGGTGTGAGTAGCTTATAATCAATAACATCGTTCAAATATAAATCATACAACATATCAAAAAACGTGGGGACATTTTCTATGCCCGATTTCGTATGTTGCAATATATCAAACATATGCAAATTACGAATTATATTTTTAAACACAATATGTTGATTGTTATTCATCGCACGATTTTGCATTGGATTGATACTTGTATCACTAATACTTAATTTATCAGGATGTATTTGTAACGATAAATTATAAAATCGTGTTAAATACTCATCACGATTATTTATATTTTCACATAATATTTTTATGGTATCAGTTGATATTCGTTTATCTTCTTTATATTCCCTTAATTTACGGCGTTTTGTTCCAATTTGCACGTGTGCATTTGTCATTAAATGTTTCACTGTGCACGGTTTTTCATTTTTTACGTGAAATAATTTTAAAAAGGATATTAATGATATTACTTCCATACTTAAAATATACAAAGATAAAACTTAGAATAACATCCATTAATCTGTACAATAAAAAAAGACGTCTCCTCCGATTGCTTCCCGTACCATTACGAGGTGTCATTATGCTACCACCCGATGACTGAATATTAGTGCAATTCTAAACTAAATACATGCATTGACTCGCTGTCAACAATTCTAACTAAAACAGTTTATTATCCTACGTAGTTGATCAGACCATAATAAGAGTTTCCACTATTCAAATTAGATTCGTCTATTTTTTTCGCCACCACATAATTTTATATTATGTGTCTAACCTTACATGTACAACAAGGCCTCCCTATCTTTGGGATTAGCAAATATGTTGGTTTTTATTTCATAGGTTAGTATTCATTTGTAATAAATATATAATTATACTTTTTTATTTTATTTTATTTTTTATTAAACATTGCGTCCAATGGTTGTGTTATGCTTTCATAAGCACTTTCTATATACTATCGTATACAATATCTCGTACAATTTACTAAACGAGATTTCGCATTATCCATATAGATAAATACTATATGGATTACATAGAGGGAACGGGACTCTTTTTATGAAGTCCAATCAAATATATCATACCCGAAGCCTACAAAATCTTCGGAACAAATCAATATATAAAGTATAATTGTGGACGCACATGGAACTCAATATATCCAATTATATAATTGATAGTCGCTTTTTCATTATATACATAGTGAATGATGCAATTGATTTTTATACACGAATGACTGTGCTTTTCACGCTATCTATGTCTAACTTTACATTGAATTTTTACACTCACATACTTAATACCCTATCAAATATGCTTGAGCCAAGTTAGAAGCTCGTCTACCTATCGTAAGTACGTACGTAAATCAATTTTTTACATTTTTTACATTTTGAAAATTATTGAGAACACGATTTACAATATTGTCCACTAAAACAGTACAAAATGTAGAAAATTGATTACGTACGTACGTACTATGGTATAATATCATCTTACAACGAACAATTAATAATTATGAGTTCTCAACGACCAAACTGTTTAATATGCGACAGTGCACGTCACGTTACATTTAAATGTACAAGTAACAAATCAACTGTGGTTATTAATAGAATGAATGAATTATTCAAAACAGAAAGGCCTGACTTCCATTCCTACAATATGAAGGAGCTGAAACAAATCGCAATTTTAACGCCATATGAAAATAGTATTTCTATGTATAAACTTAAAAACGCGTTTATACATAAACGATTCAAATACAACCCAATACCGATTACGCTACCAAAAAAATATTTAATAGAACGATTAATAGAGAGATGGGTTAGTTTAAATAGAATAATTACTAATTTTACTACAAAACCGCAGTCAGGTCATGAATGTCCCGTATGTTATGAAGAGTTTACAGAATATACATGGTCATTTATATTATCAAAATGGATACGCCATTTGACAAAACCAGCAGTAGTTACTGACTGTGAACATACGTTTTGTAAGAGTTGTTGGCATCGTTGGCCAGAGTCATCTTTCTATTTTCCAGAAAAAAAAACATATTTATGTGATGGTTATGCTGTAGGTCGTTCATGTCCATTATGCAGGAAAAAAGTTGCAAATGATAACGCAAAACATTACGATACTGGTATGAATCGGGAAAAAATGGGATAATGAAACAGTGATTCTTTAAGTCCTCTTTTCAATTTATATAGTTGTCAGGAAAAACACAAAATAAAAAGTGTTTCGTATATAGCAAAAACGGACATTCTGAAAATGTCCAATTCTTGAAAAGTGCAACCACTTTTTTTTCTGAAAAAACACGAAAAATCAGTTTAAAGCATAATGCAGCGAAACCCAAAATAATAATTTCAGGTTGACTGCACATTTTTTTTTTATACTTATTTGTAAAAGGATTTAGGCATTTTTTTTGTTAGCATATATAAAGGAAATCGGCTAACTAATGCTAACTTCAAAAATGCCAAAAAATGCCAAAATATATACATGTGAAACATGCAACTTTAAATGCAGTAAATTAAGCAATTATGAAACACATATAATGACTGCAAAACATAAAATGCTAACTAATGCTAATGAAAAAGTGCCAAAAAACGCCAAAGCATTTATGTGTTCATGTGGTAAAGTATATAAACAAGCCCCGTCATTGACCCGTCATAAAAAGAAATGTACATATATAGTGGAAGATGATACAGATAGTAATGATGATACAATATGTCAGCATGATATAGTTGTAAATGACATAGACATCGTACCTTCATTACCTAATAATACACATATAAGTGATTCGGTTGCATTAATTAATATAATAAAAGAAAATCAAGAATTTAAAAGTCTTATGGTAGAACAGTTTACACATCTCCAAGGACATATCAAAGAACAACAAGAACATATAAAAGAAAGTCATAAAGATAATATGGAAATGAAGAAACAGATGATAGATGCTGTAAAAAATACAAATAATATAACAAATAATACAACAAATAACACAACAAATAACACGCAGTTTAATCTCAACTTTTTCCTGAATGATACCTGCAAAGACGCAATGAACATAACAGACTTTCTTGGTAATATGAATGTAAATATAGATGAGATAGAGTATATAGGACACCATGGGTATGTGAATGGTATGACAAAGATGATAATGGACCGTCTAAAAGAAATGGACATAACAAAGCGTCCAATCCATTGTACAGATATTAAGCGCGAAACAATGTATATAAAAGATCAGGATGAATGGTGTAAAGACACAGATGAGCTATCAAAGTTACGTAAGATATTAAGTCGTATAACAATGAATAATTATAGAACAGTACCTCAATGGAAAACCGCTCATCCAAAGTGTGAAGAAATGGATACACGTGATTATAATTTCTGTTATAAAATGATGAGGGTAATCTTAGGAGATGTAGAAGAGGAACAAGTAAGGTTAGATAACAAAATAATAAAAACAATGGCGAAAGGATTATTTTGCAAGTAAAGTATATGCAAAACATAGTTGAATAGTAATTATAAATATCATACTGGTATGATATTTATCGTGTATAATAATTTGAAAACAAGTTGTTTATATTTTTATGAGTGTAAATTTATGTTGGATAATTTAATTATCGCTGGTGGGTTCGGTAGATGTAGTCTTTTGGGATGGTCTGGTCTTGTACTTACGGGTAGAAGATTGCTTGTCATCCTGCATATTCATCTTGCGAGTTTCACACATAAGTCCACCACACTTAATTCCAGTAACATCAGAAGATTGATATTCGTGATTTCCTTGGGAAGACTTTACAACCATAAATTCAACATATTCGCCTTGAATCAAATACTTGTACTGACTATCAGTAACACGTAGAGAGGAGTAATGTGTGAAGATATCCTTATCCTTATGCTCACCGTCGAGTGCAGTAATAAATCCATATCCAGTTTTAGTGTTAAACCACTTAACTTGTCCAGTAATTCTTGTAGAGTTGTCTGTAGTGCTCATGTTATATAGAGTATACTACATATACACTATGATTTTTTATATTGTTTTATAATGTTATTAACTTAGGAGAATAAACTGTACAGAGATGCATAGTTAGGGGTCTCATAGTATTCATAGTTACTACAAAAGATGAAGAAACTCGTTATATATTGATTGATTTTATTACAGGTGTAGGTAAGGTTCTCGGTGCTCTTCAAATTCTTCCGTAAAATATTTGTAGGATGTAGTATAAACAATTCACTGGAGTATTCAGTGTCATTAATAGAAGACAATGAATCCCAAGGTAATTGCTTCGAATGTAAATATATGTACATGTATCCAAGTGAAATTAATTCATCACGCCTGGAGGGAGTACACCCATCATGTATAAAATGACTAACATATTTAGGTGTACCTGTAATATGTTCTCCAATAGTGTTATGAACATGGTATTGTTCTTCATTAAGATAAAATGTTGCAAGTCCAAAGTCAATTAAGAAAAGTTCTCCATCTTTCACCATAAAATTCTGTGGTTTAATATCCCGATGAATAACCATATTATTATGGATAGATTCTAATATAGAAATGCATTTGACCATAATAGAATGTAATTTAGATTCGCTAATAGATTTCATTTCGCGATATTGAAGTAGAGAACAATCGTAAAAAGGTATAACAAGTCCCATATAATTATTAACAGTACCGAACCAATAAACAGATGGAATATTTCGGCACTTGTGTTCGTATAAATATTTCATAATAGATGTTTCTCGTTTTAATAATTTATATGAGGTTCTCGTATCTTCCATTTTAATGGCAACATCAATGTTGTTTTTTATATGAGTACCTTTGTAAACACTACCGAAAGACCCATTGCCTATACATTCTGTAATTTTATACTTATGTGCAATAATAAAATCATGAGGAAAATCCATGTAGTAACTTATAATATATAGTAATTATACCTTTGAATATATATCACATATAATATTATATGAAACTTTTAGGAGATTTTTTTAGATACATAGAGAACCTGGTATCTCGTGGTGATGGATATTATAGTAAAATCATCAAATTTTCACACATAATCAACTTTATTTATATAATGATATTTTCAGCGTTTGGAATTCATATATTAAAAAACCAAATGTTACACAATTTTAATAGTACAATCCAATTATTAGTATGTGGATTATTAATATTTAAATTTCACCCATTTAGAGAACATACTTTAAAACAAAGTGATTCAACACTAATATTCAGCAGTGCTATGTTTTTATTATTTAATTTAAGTATAATTGAAGTATTAAATAGATATACAAGCAAAGTAGGAATAGATATAGTAAAAAATAAAGAGTTGATTCATGTATCAACAGAAATAGCTATAGATGCCGAAGAAGAAGAATAAAGTAGATAAAAGAATTAAATAGTATCTATATCTTAATATAAGTAAGATATGGAGAACCCAAATGAATTAACTGCAGATACAATAGAACAGGTCTATAATGATGCAATAAACGATCCAACATTATTATCAAGTTTGGATATAGACGAATTGTTAGATACATTAGAAAATGAAACAAATGATTATTTGGAGAACAAGACGTTGGATGGAATAACTGAAGAAATATACAAAGAGGTATGTGAAATATGTGACGAACAAGAAATACAAGAAAAAATCTGTTTAAAGTTGGTAGGGTATCGTATGATAGATGAGTTACACGAATTGCACAAGGGGAAACATGTACGATGGATTCGTCGTGGTACAAATAAATTAACGAATGGTGGTATAGTAGTAGATATAAAATTTTTAGATACAGGAACCCATATATTATGTATGAACTCAATGAATCGGTTTATACAATACAAATACGACGACTGTGTAACATTTCAAAAGATGTCATCAACAGAAATGTTGATATTGATGGCATATGAACATACAAATACACTTATTTAATATTACGTTTACGTGTAAAAGAAAAAGAACTTTTGCGCCTTTTACATGTTTTCGCCCGTTTATTAATAATATAAAAAAACTCTTTTAAATGATACATAATTTTTTGCGCAACTAAAATATCATTTTTAAAAGCAGTATTGGAGTAATTAGTGTGTGTTTTGAAATTTCCAAGCATCATAGTTCTTTTAATAACATTAGTTTTAAAGATATTTCTGGCATTATCGTTTGTTAATAACTCATTCCCAACTTTAGAATAAATAAAACGAGAAATAATGTCATATGTAGATAACCGATGTTTATATGGCTTGGGTTTGATATAATAAAGACGTTCGGATTTCATATCTTTATAAAAAACATCATCAATAAAGCAAATTGCAGTGGTTTTGGGTAAAAGAGTACAATGTATAAAATCTTCATGGTTTTTTTTGTGTGTAGTACGGTTAAGTTCGGTATGTATATTATTAATTTTGAATGCATGTATAATTTGGTCAAACAAAGTTATAGTTCGAGAAATTTTATGATTAAAATAGTTAATAATTAATTGTACCCATGGTTTTTCAGCCTTATTATTTGTATAAACATATATTTTATAGCATTCACCTGAGCCTTTCTTAGATAATAAGTATTCTAATATAGGCATAATACCATATCGTATAAACTCTTGTTGATATATATCTAAGACATCATTAAAATCAATAGTTTTCTTATATTTGGTTATAATGGACCATAATATTTCTAAATCAACAAATGAACCAAGTGTTTCATCAAAGTCAAATACAACAACTTTTTTTGCACGGCTTTTCTTATGTTTAGAAAAATAATCACCTTTATATATTTCAACTAATTCAGTATTATTATTATTAATAATACCCATATTATCAATGTTTGACATATAATATAATTTGATTTTATATGACAAGAAAATAATTATTTGGTAGAACCAAATCCTCCATCACCGCGAACACTGTTAGATAAATCATTAGCATTGACAATAGTGACATATATGGGGCATAATGTAGGATGACAAATTTGTAATAATCGTGTATTGGCAGTAACCATATAATCAGTAGTAAGATGATTTTGAGAATATGGTAAACATCTAAATGCACCAATTAATGAACCTCTATATCCAGAATCAATGATCCCAGTATGATTAGCTAACATTAATGGTGTTTTAGATATACTGGAACGTGGATGTACATTAAAAGCACAAGGATTTATAGAATCTGTATTAACTTCACAGAAAAACATTTCCGTTTTTATGTTCATATCAATAAATGTTGAATCATATAACTTATCAAAAATAATAGTTTTGGGAACTAATACGTCAAACCCTGAATCTGCTAAAATGTTCTCCATAAATTGTGTGTTATGTTTTTTAATACGGTCAGTATAATTGGCAAGTAGTTTTTCATCTTCAATTGCTAATTTTAAAATAGCAAAATTTTTACAACCGTTAGTAGTATTTGTTTTTAAGTTAGAATAAAGTTTTTGTATATCATTAGAGCTGTTTTCAAATTCCATATTAGTATATCTTACATACCTTTTGTTTTTTTATATTCTTTCCAAGAAATTGGTTTTGTTTCAATTGGTTTTTCAGTCACGGAATTTTGTTGGTCCAAATGTTCTGATGTTTTCAATGCACTATCAACATATAGTTCTTTTAATACTTTTCCTACCATAACAGAGCCTTCATTTTGGTCAACTTTACCATCTTCAACGAGTTTTAGTACAATTAACAATTTAGTCATAAGTTCGAGGTCAAGTTCATCTTTGACAAGACGATTAAATATATCAGTATAATTATTGTATAAAAACGGGGTACTCTTTCTACACATCTCTATGTATTTTTCTGGGTCATTGAGTTTCAATTCAACATTAGCGAGTTTAAATGTATCTAATTTACGAATTTCGTCGCGTAGTACTATACTATGTTTTACTTTACGGATCTGGGCAGTATTATCTTCACTGTCCATTTCACTAAGCAACTTTTTTAAATTCAATCGTTCATCTGGAGATAAAGTAGACATTTTATGAATCTATTAATAATATTAATAAACAGTGTTTATGTGTTTTTGAATATAATAACTTTATTATTACATATTTAGTAAATAATCGTGTCAATAATTATTATCTGTGAAATATGTATATCATACATAGAAAAATGTCAATGCTTACTTTGTTTTTAGGAATAATTTTTATTTTAGTGATTTGTTCGTCATTATTTGTCTCGTGTAATGCTGTATCTCCAATTTATATGGACACAGTGTTTAAGAAACACTCTGAATTTGAGAATTTTGAGAATAATTCAATGAATGAATACGCAAAACACTTGATTGTATCCCAAGATTCTGGATGCAAAAAAGTTCATGGCATGAATGGATTATTTTGTTCACCATTAAGCAGTGATGTAGATAATTTAGACAAATTTGCTGATGCAGAAGGTAAATTAAATTGTACAGATAATTCTGGTTTGAGTAATTCAAAGGGAGGTTTATGTTTAACAGACGACCATAAGCGTTTATTAACAACCCGTGGTGGTAACAGTACCGGAGGTAATGCTCCTGACGGAGGTAACAAGAAAGAAGAAGAAGTATAAATTAACCCGTAAATGTCTTCATACAAATATCACAATAACTAATATTATGACCATAGTCGGGTGTAATATCTATATAATCTGTAACAATATTATGTATACATTTTGATTCAATATAATTTACAACAAGTTTATGTATTTGTTGTATATCACTATCACTATCATAATTTACAATATCATCTAACATAGATTTTACATTAGACAATATACGAATCTTTTTTTTCACTGTTGCAACCATAAAAAAAGTTATATGATTAGTTATATAAATTACAGATCTTTTTTTTATTTCGTTTTATTTAAATATACATAGCAAGAACACTTTGACTAACTGCATCCTCCTTCTTAATGAATTTGTCTACATTATCTGGCGTGACAGTGAAAGGGAAAGTAACATTAAGATCCATATCTTTATCAAATAGATTTTCAGTTGGCTTCGTCAATCTAAAGAGATTTAGCTTTGTATAAATGATTTCCAGACAGCGTTTTAGATTACGAACACCATCTTCTCCCTTTGTATGTTCCTTTGTTGATGCTAAGTAATGAATGGTTTCGTCTGGAATAATAATATCCTCTTCTGTAAAGTTGACTTGTTCACGAATTTTTGGTAACAAATGATTTCTTGCAATTACAATTTTGTCCTTTGTGTCATAGCCCTTAGTTTGGATACGATACATTCTATCTCGTAGAATTGGATTGACCTTACTCTCATCATTATAACTGAATATAAACAAACATTTGCTCAAATCAAACTCAACCTCTGAGAAATACTTATCATGAAACTGACTATTTTGAGATGTATCAGTCAAATGTGTTAAGATACCAGCAATTTCCTCACCCCTGGGTGTATCACTAATCTTATCCAACTCATCAAAGTAAAATACAGGGTTCATGCACTTACTGTCAATCAATATTTGTACGATTTTACCCCAAGTACTACCTTCATATGTATATGAATGGCCTTCAAGAAAGCTACTATCACCAGTTCCACCAAGAGCAATAAAAGCAAATTCTCTACCTAAAATTTTACTAATACCTTCCTTTACCAGTGTAGTTTTACCAGTACCCATTGGTCCCTTAATTGCAATAGCAGTACCTAATGCAGCCGGATTAGAAATCCATTGTCCCATCATCTGCATAATTTGTATCTTTGCATCGTTTAACCCGTATGCACATTCATCTAATGTTGTTTTTGCATTAGCCATAAAATTATGACATACGTCAACTCCGTCGCTCATTTGAACATTTAAATTCTTATACATTCCAAATGGGATACGCATGAAAGTATCAATCCAATTCTTGATTTTGTAATATTCATTGTCACCAGGTTCCATGGTTCGCAAAACATTGAGCTTTTGCATTGCAGCTGCCTTAAACTTTGCTGGCATCTTTGAATCCAATAAGGCTAATCTATATGGCTTATCAATATTAATGTGTGCATTAATCTCCTTTAAATCTTTCATAATACGTAACTGTTCTCTATTTGATAAATTTTTTCTAAAATAATCAATTTCATTAGTACGCTTCTTGTCGCCATGAATTAGCTTATGGTAATTCTTAGCATTCTTCGTGCGTGACTTTTTAATAAGCTTATTAATAGACTCCTTACACTCGTTAATGGCATTCTTTAGAATCTTGCTATTTGGCTTCTTACTAAGTTGTTCAACCAGTTGTTTCTTTGTTTCAACCAATTCTAAATATTCTTGTTCTGCATCAGTCAAAATAACCTCTTCTTCAGTGTTCTTTCTTTTCTTTTTCTTTAACTTCATCTTTTTAGATGATTGTTCTTCAGTTTCAATGGTTGTTGTACGCTGATACGTCTCTTTCATAAACGCTTCTTCGTCGTCACTATCACAATCCGCATTATCTTCAATGTAGTCATCATCAGCCTCTTCCTCCATACCATCTAATGCTAAGACAATATTATAAACTCCATCCTCTTCATCCTCCTCATCCTCGTCCTCATCCTCATCCTCATCCTCATCCTCATCATCCTCATCATCCTCGTCCTCGTCCTCATCCTCATCCTCATCATAATCCTCATCATCGCTATCTTCTTCTCCAATATCTTCTTCGTCTTCATCATCGTCGTCTACTACATTTCTGTGTTTCTTATTCATCTTTTTCTTATTTGAAATAGACGCTTTAGACTTTTTTGCAGTTTGCTCTGTTGTTTTCTTATTCTTTTTGTTTGTTTTTGTAAGGGATTTAGCTCGTTCATTGATATATTTAGATGGAAAGATTTTGGTTAACAAATTACGAATGTTATCCATATCTTCCTCGTCAACATCAACCTCATCATCACTTCCTGTAGATGTTACACGTTTCCTTTTATCTTTAGAATTTTTTTTTTTGGTTGGAGGGACATAAGAAGAATCACTGGTATCAGTTTCGTACTCAGTATTTTCTTCATTGTCACTACTGTCACTATCCGCATTATTTTTGCGAAGCTGACGACGTGTGGTGACAAAGGGTGCAGGTGTTTTAATAGATGGCATTGTTTCAACAATTGTTGTAATAGATGCAACCCATAAGTACTATGTATTTAAATCAATTTTTTACATTTTTTATCTGTAAATCTATATATGTACGATTTAATAATAGTAGGTGGTGGTATATCAGGATTATTTTTGTATTATAAATTATTAAATAATGGTAAAAAAATATTGTTGTTGGAGAAAAATGAATTATTCGGTGGTCGTATACTTCAATGTGAAGAAGTTATAAATGGACATGAGTATTCATTTCCAAAAGGCGGAGCCAGATTTAATTTAAATCATACAGAAGTAATAAAATTATTAAAAGAATTAAAATTATTGGATTTTCGTAAAGATAAAGGGCAGAACGCTTATGTTGATTTTGTAGATAGTAAAAATGAATTTTCTAAGAAGTTTAATGATAAATCAGGTTTTGATTATATAACAAAAATATTGGATAAAGCGAAACACGACGATACGATATATTTAAAGAATTGTACTTTTCAAGAATATGCAAAAAAACATTTGAAAAACGACGAGTTAAAATACATGCTTGTAGCATCGGGATACAGTGGTCAATTAAAAAATATGAATATGTATGATGCTTATCATTTATTTTCAAAAGGAATTAGACCAGACCTAACATATTATAGCGGTTATTACCATAAAATGATAGACAAATTAGTAAACGTAATAAAAGAAAGCAATGGTGTATTAAAAAATAATAGTAATGTAAAATCTATACAATATGATAATACAAATGAGATATACTCGGTGAACGTTAATGATAAAGAAATAAAAGGTACAAAAATAGCATTATGTTTACCAAAAAATGCATTATTAAAAATCCCGTTATTAAAACCAATACATTCTGTGTTAGAAAAATCAATAAGTTGCAAGCCATTATGTCGTGTTTATGCATTATTTAAGAAAGAAGATATATGGTTTAATGATTTAACAACAAAGGTTATAACAAATAATCCATTACGATTCATAATACCAATGGATAGAGAAAACGGACTAATAATGATATCATATACAGATGACGAATACACGAAATATTGGAATAGTATGAAAACTAAAAAAGAAGTAAAAGATGCAATAGTGAAAAACGTAAAATTAACATTTAAAAAGGAAATAAATGCACCGGAAAAGGTATGGGTATTTAATTGGGATTGTGGGGTAGGATATTGGAATAAAGGAATAGATAGTAATAAGGTAGCAAATCGAATAACAAACCCTTGTAAAAATTTATATATTTGTGGTGAAAATTATAGTTTAACTCAAAGTTGGGTAGAAGGTTCTCTTGAATCGTGTAATAGATGTTTAAAACATTTGATATCAAAGATATAAAGTAAATAATAATTTATAATAATAGTTTATATTAATATTATGAAAAAAGGAGTTTGTGCGAGTTGTTTAGATTTTGATGTAGAAAAGGTAGTAAAATCAAAAGAGTCATTAAAGCCCGAATGGTTAGAAGAAAAAGATTTTGTTCGTGAATTTATAAATAATCATAGTATGACATTAAAGACTCCAGATTTTAGTAATGTTGAAATGAAATTAGAGTTAGGTGAAAAATTATGTAATAGAAAAATATTATACTGGGCAGCCGATGAGAAAAATGATAGTAGTCCAATAATAAAAGATGCAAAGACAGCATATAATAAATTCGGGAACAGTGGTGTAATAAAATCAAACGACAAAGGAGTAGTAAAAATAAGGTTGGCTTGTCCTCAGTTATATAAAGCAAAACAAAAGAGTGATAAAAAAGATAATACATTTTTTAGACATTTACATTTTGTAGTAGAGAACAATGGAAAATGGAATGACCAAATTTACACAAAAATAGTAATATGTAAATATAGTTTGGAAAAATTTATGAAAGAAAAGAAAGAAGATTTAACAGTAATAATAAATGCATTACCAAGTGAATATTATGGAAAAGACCATATACCAAAAACATTTAATTTATTTAATAAAGATGTATCAAAAATGTCAATAATAGAATTAGAAAAATGGTTTGGAGAAGTAGTGAGAATCCAATATCCAAACCTAAATACATATGTAAAAAATAAAAAGGTGAAAATAAATGAAGTACCAATAATAGTATATTGTGCTCATGAAAAATGTAATGCAGCGGAATTAACAATAAAAGAGTTAATGAAAAAGGGGTTTGTTAATATAAATGAATATAGTGGAGGAATGAAAGAATATAGAAATAAATATAAATTTGAAAAATAATATAGATACTATTAAAAAATTGATTATAACTACTTTGAAAATTATATAAACATATTAATATATAGGTTATATAATTTAATGCATACCCAAGATACAAATATGGATAACTTTAAACCATCTTCAAAGATTATTGGGGTACAATTTAGTATACTATCTCCAGAAGAAATCCGTAAAAATTCGGTGGTAGAAGTGACATCTCGTGATACTTATATTAACAATAAACCTGTTGTTGGTGGATTATTTGATCCTCGTATGGGTGTTCTTGAACCTGGACTAATATGTCCTACTGATGGATACACTTATATTGACACCCCTGGATATTTTGGTCATATAGAATTAGCTCGTCCTGTATTATTTATTCAACATTTAAAAGAAATAATGAAAATCTGTAAATGCGTATGTTTTAAATGCAGTAAGTTAAAAATCAATAAAAATTTACATAAACATGTATTGAATATGACTCAGACAGAAAGGTGGCAATACGTAACAAATCTTGCTGCGAATGTAAAGAGGTGTGGCGATTGTACTGAGGATGGTTGTGGATATAAGCAACCCGATAAAGTTCAAGTAGAAGGTATGTCTACAATCCAAGCGATTTGGGAAAAGATGGTTACTACTGATGGAAATACTGAGAAGGTAGTCCTAAGACTAACCCCTGAAATGTTGATAAAAATCTTTAAGCGTATATGCGATGAAGATGTAAATTTTATGGGTTTTAGTCCAGTATGGTCACGTCCAGAGTGGATGATTTGTCAAGTATTGCCGGTTCCTCCTCCGGCAGTTCGTCCATCCGTAAAGCATGATGCTCAGCAACGTAGTGAAGATGATTTAACACATATTTACAGTAATATAATTAAAACAAATAATGATTTGCGTGACAAGATAGCAAATAATGCAGCCACAAAGGTGATAGAAGTATTATCTGGAATTTTACAATATTTTGTAGCAATGATTGCAAATAATAAGGTAAAGGGTGCAGACCCAATGGCACAGCGTTCTGGTCGTCCGTTAAATTGTATTAGTGGTAGATTAAATAGTAAGAATGGACGTATTCGTGGTAATTTAATGGGTAAGCGTGTAGATTTCAGTGCGCGTTCGGTCATTACTGGTGACCCCAATTTATCAATTCGTCAATTGGGTGTTCCCTTGAAAATAGCAAGAAATATAACAAAACCCGTAACTGTAAATGATCGTAATCGTAACTTTCTTATGAAATTAATACAAAATGGTCCAGATGGTGGTTCAAATGGAGAACCTGGTGCAAAAATATTAGAACGTAAAAGTGGTGAAAATATTTCTCTACGATATGTTGATACTGGTTCTATTCGTTTAGAAAATGGTGATATCGTTCATCGTCATATGATGGATGGTGATGCTGTTCTGTTCAATCGTCAACCCAGTTTACATAGAATGAGTATGATGTGTCATATCGTCAAAATTATGAAGCGTGGAGACACATTTCGTATGAATGTTGGCGATACCAAACCATACAATGCTGACTTTGATGGAGATGAAATGAATATGCATATGCCCCAAAGTGTGTTGGCTGAAACTGAATTAAAAAATTTAGCAGCAATTCCATATCAAATGATAAGTCCAGCAAAGAATTCGCCAATCATTGGTATTTTCCAAGATTCAATGTTGGGATCATATCGTTTTACCCGACCAAATATTAATTTTACGCCCCGCGAAGCGATGAATTTAATGATGTTATCGCCGAATGTAAATATGGATAAGTTGCGTGAAAATGGCGACAAAATAAGTAATTTTGATATTTTATCCCAAATATTACCACCAGTATCATTAAAATATAAAACAGATTTGTATGATGAAGACGAAGAATATGACGACTCAAACAATGTATTAGAGATTCGTAATGGTGAATATATTCGTGGTCAAATGGAGAAGAATGTATTGGGGTCAACGACAAAGGGTATAATCCACCGTATATGTAATGATTATGGAAACATGCGGGCAAGTGAGTATATCGATGATATGCAAAATATCATCACTGAATACATGAAGTCAAGTTCATTCAGTGTAGGTATTAGTGATTTGATAGCTGACCGAAAAACCCAAGATAGCATTATACATGCAATATTGACACAAAAACAGGAGGTGCAATCCATCATAGAAAAGGTGCACTTAGGTATTTTTGAAAATAACACATCAACAACAAATATAACGCATTTTGAAACAAATATTAATAATGTATTAAATAAAGCAACCGAACAGGCGGGTAAGATTGGTCGTACATCTTTGAGTAAAAATAATCGTTTCTTGATGATTGTTAATTCGGGATCAAAGGGCAATTTAATTAATATTTCTCAAATGATATCTTGTTTGGGACAAACCAATGTAGACGGTAAGCGTATCCCATATGGTTTTGACAACCGTACATTACCTCATTTCAGTAAATTTGATGATACTCCAGGTGCTCGTGGATTTATTGAGAATTCTTATATATCGGGTTTAACTGCTCCGGAGTTATTCTTTCACGCGATGGGTGGTCGCATTGGTTTGATTGATACTGCTGTAAAAACATCCCAAACCGGATATATTCAGCGGCGATTAATTAAGGGGCTGGAAGATATTAAGGTGGAGTACGATATGACAGTTCGTAATAGCATTGGAAAGATTATTCAGTTTAGATATGGAGACGATAATTTTGATTCAACGAAAACAGAGAATCAAAAGATTCCCTTGGCGAGTATGACCGTTGAAGATATTTATAATTATTTTGATATAGCAGGTATAAATAATGAAAAAACTGTTTTAAAGGACATATATACAAAAGGTACTATTTCAAGAATAAGAAAACAGCGTGAAGCTACAAAAGAAACATGTAAAATACATATTGAGCAAATGATTAAGGATAGGAGTTCATTAATAGAGGACGTATTTCTTAACAAAAATGAAAATGGTATTAAAATGCCAATTGCTTTCCAAAACACAATTATTAATGTACAAGGTCAATTAAATTTGACACCAAATAACCTTGTTGATATTACTCCAGGAGAAGCATTTGAATTGATAAAAGTATATTATAAAAAATTGGAGAATTTTAATTATGCAAAGCCAAATGATTTATTTGAAATCATGTACTTTTACTATCTTACACCTAAGGATTTGCTTGTTCGTAAACGTTTTCATAGAAAGGGACTCATCTTATTATTAGAAACGATTGTGATGAAATACAAACAAGCACTTGTTCATCCTGGTGAAATGGTGGGTGTTATTGCTGGTCAATCTATTGGTGAACCAACCACTCAATTAACATTGAATACATTTCATTTAAGTGGTGTAGCATCAAAATCTAATGTTACTCGTGGTGTTCCTCGTATTGAAGAAATTTTACGATTAACTAAAAACCCCAAGAATCCATCCATGACGGTATTTTTACACGAGAATGAAGAAGGTACTCGTGATAAAGCAGAACATTATGCCAATATGTTAGAGCATACAAAGATAGCAGATATTGTCAAAGGTGTCCAAATCTGTTTTGACCCAGTAGACGCAGAAACTGTCATGCCAGATGACGAATTAATTATGAAACAGTATTATGAGTTTGAAGATATTATAGAGGAATGTAATACACCCCCCACTACAGAAGATAGTGGAAATAAACAACAAAATTCAAGATGGGTTATTCGTATTACATTTAATGCAGAAACATTATTTGAAAAGAATATTACTATGGATGATATTAATTTTGCGATTAACAATAGCTATGGTGAAGAGGTTACATGTGTATACTCGGATTATAATGCAAAAAATTTAATATTCCGTATTCGTTTAAATAGCGATGTATTAAATAAGGCCAAGAAGCGTGGTGTTGCCAGTTCACTTGACCAATCAGATGAAATATATATGTTAAGAAATTTCCAAGAAATGATTTTGAATACAATTGTATTGCGTGGACTTCCCGGTATAACAAATGTGTTACCCAGAAAGTTGCAAAACATGGTATCAAAAGAAGATGGAAAATATGTTCAAAAGGATATTTGGATTTTAGATACAACTGGTTCAAATTTAATTGATGTTCTTGGATTAGATTATATTGATTGGGTTAGAACTTACAGTAATGACATAAAGGAAGTATTTGATACATTGGGTATTGAAGCTGCACGCCAAGTGTTGTTTAATGAATTGTCAGAAGTTATGGATTTCAGTGGTGTTTACATTAACTATCATCATTTGAGTATATTGTGTGACCGTATGACAACAAACCATAATATGGTGGCTATCTTTAGGTCGGGTATTTTAAATGATAATATTGGTCCAATTGCTAAGGCTACATTTGAAGTACATACAGAAGTATTATTGGAATCAGCAAGACATGCAAATTTTGATAATATGCGAGGTGTATCTGGAAGTGTAATGATGGGACAAACCGGTAGTTTCGGTACAGGTATGTTTGATTTGGTATTAGACATGGAAAAAATGCAAACATTGGATACACAAGATATCACTCGTAAAGACCGTAATGCTGAGATAAGTTCTATGTTTGGAAGTCTTGAAGATCCAAATGAACCATGTTCAAGAAATAATGTGGAGATTTCCAATTACATTTCCAATGTTACAGTACCAGAAATAGGTGAGTGTGATGATGATTATGATATGGGAATTTAGAAAAATATAAAAAAATTAGATATATTTCAAATTATATATAATTTTTTATTGATTATTTTATGATAACATTATATAATGAGTACTCCGACTCAGTTTCCCATGGAGGATGATAAAACACCCCCTCATACACCCAACCGAAATGGACAAACACCTGAAAGACTACGTAGACTCATAGACAAAGAGATAGACAGAATGGAAAAAAAAGCATTAAAAACTGCGGAGATGAGAATGAAATATGAAGAAATAATAAAGAAATGTGATGATAACCCAGATGATTGTAACCACTTTAAAAAAACTGCGGCTGAAATTTGGTTAAATAAACATCCAAAACATAATGAAACTGCACCAATACCAATTCCTACACGCAATCCCCCAACAAGTTGGTATGATAAATATGGTGGAAAGAAATTAAATAAGTCCAATAAGTCCAATAAGTCCAATAATTCCAAAAAATCAAAGAAACAAAGAAAAACCCGTAAGAAGAGTAAAAAATAATATAAAGTTGATATTAATTTTTGATTATAACTAAATAAAATAATAAGTAAAATCTAAAATGACACGTTATAATATTATGATACATGATAATATTAGTGAATTATATAAAGATTATAAAAAGAATGGAGGTTTTGGTATGTTTATGTTAGATGATCTATTGGGTAAAAATATTAAAGCAGATGGCATACCTCAAATAGTAGGTCTTGAATGTAAGATAATAGAATTATATCATATAACATATGAGATTCCTATAACACTTGATATATTAGAAACCAAATATCTTGGACGAAAACGGGTAAGTGCATACAACCGTATAAACTATCGTTTACACCCTTGAAGATTTAAAATGATAGGTATGGATCTTTTGGACTTTCGTGTTCTTCTTTTACCGCCAAGTTTTCCATAAGGTCTATTCATTCCTAAAAGTTGTAGATTGAATATAGTATCTACATCAGTTGGAGATGAATGATATGCCATAGTTTTAAGTGATGATATATTGGGTCGTGTATAATTTGATAATTCTTCTATATTATCGTCTTTTTGATTTTTTATTTGATCTCTCGTTTCTATGTACTTTTCTATCAAATAAGGAATCCATGTCACTTCTTCTACCACACGAAGTTGGTTGAATATAGTATCTACATAATGTTCAATATTAATATATGGGTGTTCTAATAATAATTGAACTATGTCGTAATCTTCAAATCTAATTGCGTGTATAAGTGGTGTATAACCCTTGTTATTCTCTTTGTTTATATCAGCACCCTTTTCAATTAATAATTCAACGATATCATATTTTGCATTTATCACTGCTGTTGAAAGAGCCGTATTATTATTATTATTATAATCGTAATCGTCTGTTATATTTACATCAATACCTTTTTCAAGCAATAAATTAACCATTCTTGCATTTCCATGTCCTGAAGCAACTAATAAAAACCACGCTCCATTGTCGTTTTTCATATTTACATCAGCACCTTCCTTAAATGCTTCTTCAATCTTTTTATAATTATTTTTATAAACGCCGTCCCATAATTTCGCGCTGGGGTCTTCATAATAATCTCCTACATAAGGCATTTTGCACATTCTTGTTTTTTGAACGAGTTTTCTATGATATTTTTGTGTTGCCAACTACTAGTATATATATCAATTTTTATTTTTAATCAATTTTTTGCCGTCAAAAACGGCGTTTTAAATCTTCAAGGGTGTAAATAATAGTATGAGGAATGGCGTAAAGAATTCTAAAAATCATATTGATATATATACACATTTTATGAAAAATATTTCAATCAAAGGATATATGACACGTGAGTATTGGAAAGAAAATGAAGAAATGAAAAATGAATTAATAAAGTAATGAATTAAAAATATTGTATATTGGAAAGTATAGGTATAAATGTATATGATGCGTTTAATATTATTATTACTATTAATAACCATTTCATATGGAATAGAACAAATATCATTTAGCGGAGGTGGTGCATTTGGTGCAGTGGAAATAGGTATTTTAAAAAGAATAATAAGTGAAAATCCAAAAAAATATGATAGATATACCGGAATCTCAGCAGGTGGATTGAATTGTGGTTTTTTATCGTACTATTCAAGTATAAATGAAGGAGTAAAAGACGCAGAAATAATGTATTCAAATCTTCGTAATAATGATGTGTATGAAATATTACCAATAACAAGTAATTCGTTGTTGAATACAGAACCATTATATAATACATTAAAAACAATTATAACAAATAAGACGAATGATCCTGTAATAGAAACGCTGATAGGAGCAGTAAATTTATACACAGGTAATTTAGATACATATAAGTATGATTCAACTTTAAACACAGAAGATAAAATAAAGTTATTAATGTCAACATCTGCAATACCAGTAGTTTTTCCCCCAATACAGTTTAAAGGTTACATGTATGCAGATGGAGGAACATTAAGTAATGAGTTGTTAGATATTATACATTCTCCTGAATATTTAAACATCACCTATATAACTCCATATGATACAATGATTGAAGATGACGACGCGATAGATACAATAGAAGAGATGATAATGAGAACATTTCGAGTAGTAAAACACAATTATAACAATCCAATTACACAATTAAATGAAAATTGTGAAAGTCCTTATGGTGAGATAAATTATTATTATGTAACTCCATCTGCGTTATCCGGTTACAGTATGTTGAATTTTAATAAAGGAAAAGAATTAATAGATATAGGTTATTTTAATACAAAGAGTAAACACTATAAATTATGTTAAATTCATTATTCATACAAAATGTATAATGAATTGAAAAAAATATTTATTCTTTTTTCTTACGAGGTGCTTTAATTTTTAACTTAGGTACAGCAATCTCATAATCACCTATAAAATCATCAAATGATTTGAAATGTTCTGTATATGATGGAGATTCAATTAATTGTTGAAATCCAATCAAATCACTAATCATAGAAGGTGGTGTAATTAAGTTATATTGATTATTACTTATAATACGTATAAAGAAGAATTCATCATTTTCGGGGTCACCCGATAATCGTAACCATTGTAAATTATTATTGAAGGGTAAAGAAGAATTACTGTGAAACATTATAATTGGTAATTTCATATTTATAGAAATAACCCAATAATCAATTGCAGTTAACATATAATCATCACTCATAATCATAACATCAATATTAATTTTCTTGTTCTTAAGCATATTAACATGTGATTTTCCTTGATTCTTAAATATATCACACAATTTTAATAAATAGTTCTCAATAATAGGTTTATAATAAATACATAACCGTTTTTTTATATCATGAATATTTTCATCAATTTGAAGATGCGTTTTCATAATATGTAATATAATGTAAAAACTACACTGAACCGATGTATTCATTACATGTTCCTTAGCACCATCATGTAGTATTAAATGCCAATTATTCTTATCAACAATAATATCACTGATAGTAGACACACATTCATTTTGTAATATATTTGATGAGGCATTATTGCTATTATTATATTGTTGTTCTAATGTAACTTCATTATCACCGGATGGGAGTGTTGATGTTGTAGGATTTGCAAAATCATAAGAAATATTTTGTATATATTTATTTGTTGGCATTGGAATTAATTCGTCAAAATTTTCAGATAGAATAGTAGAATATAAATATAATATTTCATCAGCATTTATATCGTATTCAGCGCCGCCAATATTTAAATATTTGGTAGTATCCAATATAAACAGCCGAATACGACTATATCTAACCAATTCGTCTGTTAAGCGGGTATAATAAATAACTTCGTTCTCGGTATCGCTTATTAAATTTTGTTTTGGTATACATAATTGATTGGATGTTCCGCTACATAATCCAATAATATCGTCTTTATTTATAAGACCATTCATATCATTTATTTTATCCAATACATCTTTATCAAATTCAACAAAAGATAGATGTGGATTCATTGTGTGTTGAATAATGGAAAGCAACATTTTCATTTTAATATTATATAGGTACTGTTTATTTTCTATAATACTGATAATTTCATCTCGTATGGTTTTATATTTATAATTAGCCAATAAAATTCGTAATTTATTACGGAACAGTTTATAGAATTGAGTTTCAAGAGAAATATTTCGTATTGTTTGTGTGCGTATAGAATCACTTGATGTATCCGTAGCAAGATATTTATCAGCCTGATAATATTCATTATCTTTATAACCATGTACTTGATACTTAGGAATACCATCTTCAATAACATCTTGTATTGGTTCACTTAATTGTATAAATTGATTGGTTTCTGTGAATATTCCAACAATTAATCCGTCTTCAATTACTTTGAATTGTGGTTTACATAATATTTTGCCCTGAGATTTACTCGATATTTGCGTTAGTCGGTCGCGAGTAGTTTCATATGTTTGCCAAACAACTTCGTCTGTAAAAATCATATTAACATTATTTATATTGCTGGATGGTGCAGTTGGTATATAAAATCCATTATTATCTGTACTACGGGACTTAACAATAAATGCAATAGTTTTTCCTCTATAATTACGAACTTGATTTTCAATAATGATTCGGTTTTCTTGTAAAATAGTATAAATATCGGCAGCAGATATATTTGTTTTATAGTCATAAACATTTGGCATACTGGACTTTGGTTTACAGAACTGATTAGTGCTTTTATTAATTATAGTAAATAAATTCAATAGATTAGATGGAGTATTCTGTTGATAAAATATTTTGACAGCATTTTTCTTGGTATGTTTTGATAATTTGGTATTACCATACAAATATATAGGTTCATACACATTGTCGTGTTTTAATAATATACAAGTACCCTTTGTTATGTCAAACATTTTCGGTGTATATGAATTTGTTGGACATAATAAAGACACATTGTTGGTAATATCATTGTCTATGATTTCAATTAATGCAATATTAATACCATCTTTAAAAATACCAGTATCCGGTGAAGTAATAATATCCCACATATATGTATGATCAATGAAGGAGTCGTTATCATTTAAATAGTTTAAAAAGTTTTCATAAGAAGCAATTGTATCTTTCATGAATCTATTTTGTGATACATTTTCCAAATTAGTAAAACTCTTGTAAAATTTGGTAGTTCTATATTTTTCAACGGTAATATCAGTAACAGATGTTTTCTTGGGTTGAAAAATGGAAACAATAGAACCATTATTTAATTTTATATAAACATCTAAAGTAATATGTGATGCAATAATTTTCCGCATTTCTGGAATGGTAGGTGTAGTGATATTATTATGATATGTATATATGTCAGCAATACAAGCTATAAACGATTGATTATGTGAATATTCTACGCCATATCTTAATAAGGGTGTTTCTGTTTGTCGTATTAATGCAGGATTATTTTTAGTAACAGAGGTTGAGTTATCTGTTCGCAAAAAAAGTTCCACAGATAATGGTAAGAATCCCCATCTGGATACATCAATAGGGAATTTATCATGACCTAATATATTCATACCTTTTCGGGGTTCTTTTACAGATTTATCAATATTACTTATTTTTGAATTTGTAACAACATCATTTTCGTCAGTTGGATTGGGCTCGTCAACTTTACCTTCCTTGTTAATTAATTTTCCAACAACCTCAGGATTTCCGCGTAAATCAGTATCCATAACACCACACTCTTTACGACGGGTATTTTGTTGGGTTGTATTCATTTCTTTAAAGCAGCATGGTAAACAACTATCTGGGTGGGATTTTGAACCTAAGAAACCAGGTCTATGTTGACGATAATTATTGTCTTTATCTTTATGCTGACGTTCATCTGTGAATTCATAAATATAATGACCAGGTGGAGGGTTCTTTGTGTTTGATGGTATAATTTTTCCACCACATTCTCCATCAGCAACTTGTTTATCTGTCATAGGTTTGTTAGTTTGTAAACACCAATATCTTGGACATACATACCAATATTTTTTTTCTGGGTTAGAACCATATGGCATAGCAACTTCATATGAGGTTTCATCCATTGTATCTAACTCATCTTTTGTCAAAATAACAGGTTGTCTATTACTTTGACTTGGACAAACTCTTGCATAAGAATCATATCGTCCGTCTTTCTTAGTACGGAATAATGTTGGTTCAAGTTTTTTCATTTTATCAAAAAAATTACGATTTCCACCAACAAATAAATTATCATCGTTATCGCTATCACTATCATCTTGAAATAATAATGCATCATCTTCAAGAGAATCCTTTGTTATTTTTTTTGGAGAATTACTATCATTATCATCATCATCATCATCATCATCATCATCAAAAAATATACCATCATCATCAATATCATCAGCAATATCATCATCAATATCATCAGCAATATCATCATCAATTTGTGTGGTAATATTTGATGATTGAAGAGAATACGAATGAATACCCTTACTGCTAACTTCGGCAATGGGTTCTTGTATTGTTATATCTTCAACCTTACTTGTTTCGGCCATAGTTTTTAATAACTTATCCTTAGATACGGTAGATTTATCAGGAGATTGAGTAACACGTAAAAAAGTATCAACATACCTATGAATAACATCAATATATTGTACAGAGGTAATTTCACTCACATCAATTGTCAATTCTGGCGTTGCATATGCAGTTGAAATATAAATTAAACAAGGAAACCCAGGATTTTCTGCGATATCAACCGTTTTATTTATATAATTCCCATTTAATAATATATGTGAATTTAAGTAATCAGTGATATGTTGTTGAGCTTCTTCATTAGTCAATGAAAAATTTTCCATAATATTTTTATTTACAACACCCCAGTCATTTGTATTTTTATAGATTTGTGTAATCATGCTATTGATAGCAGTCATTTCTTTGTAGTTTTCAACACGAGTAAATCGTAACATGGCACCTTTATTAATATTAGGTTCATATACATGGAACATATTAGACATAAGTGTAGTTAATTCTGTAGATTTTACAGGGGTAGTATAAGGAACACTACATATATAACTAATATTAACTGTTTCAACATTTTCATTATATATGCTATTAAATGTGGAAATAGTATATCCAGATGTTTCAATTATTTTGTTTATTTGAGAAATTATTGGATTAATTTTATTAATTAATAATACGTTTAATTTATAAGGAGAAATCGGTGTTTTACACTCACCCTTAATTACAAGGTCACCATTGTTAGTAATATGTAAGAAAATAAAGTCTTTTGTGTTTTCATATATATATTGTGTAACAAATGATAATTGTTTTGGCTTATTTAAATTTTTAGAAAAAGACATAATTTGAGTTCGTGATAGTAGTGGTATTTTTTTTCCAGTTTTGGTTCTCGTATTGGTATATAAACGATAAATTGGTTCTCTACGTGATCCAGAATTATATTTTATATAAGGAACATCATTCGTTGCATGAATTTGTTTAAAAATATATTCAAGAGGTAATATGATAGTTGTAATAGGATGCAACACCATATGAAATTTATTAATACCATTTTTAGAATAGGATAGTTTTTCTGGTTGTTTATTATAAAGATTATAAAAGGTATCAATATTTCTATATTTTTTAAATAATTTTGGTTTCATAAGCTTCTTAGTATCTTTTATTAATTGGGGCTTTTGTTTAATTAACTCATCGGTAGTTAATATTTCTAATTTTGACAACAATGGGTAATATAATTTTATAAAATAATCACTTGATATGGATTGCATTACACTATATTTAAAAACATCATCAGCAGTACAAACATATAAAGTATTATTCATCAAATTACCGTAAGATAATAATAAATGATTTTCAAATGATACCAATGCATTTTTATTAGTAGTATGGAATACAAGTTCTTGATTATGTAATACATTGAATGGATTAGCTGAATACAAAAATTCTCTGGATTTAATAAACCGTCTTCCAATTGGTATAGAAATATCAACATCATATGTATGTTTTGCAAATCCTTTCATAAATTCAATAAATGTATATGTTAGTTGCTCCATATTTGAAAAGTACGTTAATGTATCTTTATCAAAGATTTCAAGATTGACTAACAATTGTCCAATAATAGGTTTTGTTAAAGGTATAGTTTCATTCTTGGTAATTTCCATATACAGTTGATGCAAATTAATTGTGATATTTTTTTTAGAAAATAAATATAACTCGCTATATGATAATAATGGCATATCAAGCTCGTGTAAAATCTTTTTTTTTATAATATGAATAGAGTCATCTGGATGAAGTTGCATACTGGACGATTGAATAGTAAAATCAGTAGCATTATTTTGTAATTGTTCATACTCACTAAATATATCATCATCTCTACCAACAGGTTTTGTACTTCCTTGAAACACAACCATTTTTTGAATAGTATTTGAATGATTTAAAATGCATACCTTCATAATGTCTTTCGTAGGAATGGGTTCTTCATATTGTATAATAGATTTAATATTGCCTGTATCTTCCATATATACAGATACTTATAGATTATATACCTATTTTTCTATAATATAAAAAATATTTTTATATTATTTTATTAGCAATATTGATATCATTATAGCGTGTTCTAAGCATCATAATAAGGATTATCGTGTATTTTCATTCCACAATACTCACGTGGGGCAGCCTTATAATCAATTGGGTTATGTATATTAGCTTCCTTTGCTTGTTCTAATAAAAATTTAAAGTTTTGCCAAAATTCACTTTTATGTCCAATAGATTTGGTCATAACATGTGAAAGTTCATGTATAGCAACAAAGGTTAATGTGCTTTCATCAATTAAAATTTCATTTTCTTGTTTTTCTTTATTTAAACAAAAGGCGATTTTTTCACCTTTATTTTCACTATATGCAGTAAATTTACTGGTAGGTAATGTTTCCATAACTTTTTTAGGATTGAAATTAGTATGTAAACGTTGAACATTTTCTTGATCGGGAAATTTACCATAAACATAATCAACAAGTTGTTTACATTTTTCAGTAACTTTTGCTAATAAGTCGGCAGCCTCTTGTAATTTATTACGTTCACGTACACAATATTCATTACCATCAACAGTGGATACTATGCATTTTAAATCAAATGCACCATAATTATCAAAATATATGTATAAGCAGCCAATAATGACAATGCCTGTTAATAAGAATCCTAAAATTTCATATTTATCCATGATTTATATATTATAACATGATTAAAAGTTACAGTATTATTTGTACAATTTATACCATAAATAAGTATGAATTACTAAAAACAAGTATGCTATATTTATTCCAATAATATATTGACTGCTGTAGTTATACTTATATGAGTAGTTAAGTAATAAAAGTGTTAATAACATAATAAATATAGAACATAACATACCAAACAATGCATGATAGGTTATATCTTTTGCTGCTTCTTCGCTAATAGACATAGAAATGAATAAGATATAAAAATATAAGATAGGCATACCCCATAAAAATGCGATTATTTTTATATACGCAGGATGATTTTTATATAGAGATGAAGCATATGAGAATAAAACCGTGATTAATCCACCACTTAAGAATTCAGCAATATAAAACATATATTATATAATGTTAAAAATTAATCACGACTAAATCATATAAACGCGTTAAATTCATTATGTATTACTATATAATGAATTAATGGATGTAAACTATTTACTTGGTGGGACCAAGCTCAAGAGGGACACGAGCAAAATCGGTTTCAATGGTACTTTGGTTCCATGGACCAACCTCGGCTTTGGGGACAATGGGGTCGGAACGAAGTTGTAAATTAGCATTGCGTAAAGTTTGACCAATTGTATCTAATCCAATATGGTGACCAGCCTTCAATAAATCAGGCATAGCGGCATCTCCAGATTTGGCAACATTAGGATTTAATGCAGACCATTGACTATTTTCGTCAGTTGGTAATAAGTCGGTAGGATTAGCAACTTCGTGTGTAGCATATCCACTACCAGAAGCAGTGCTACCAGAACCATCAGATGCAGCTTCTACAGATTCAGGTTTTTTCTCGGCTTCTTTGGTACCGTCTTCCATTTTTTCGGCAACAGCCATCTTACTACTGAAATTTTGGTTAATTAACCAAACTAATAATAAAAATACAAGAATTCCCACAACTCTTTGAGGTGTGAAGAATGTTTTCATTCCATTAAATGACTGTTTTAAAATAGAGAGAACTGTGCGAAACATTCTGTTTATATAATAACGGGTGATAAATTATTTATCTAAAATAACATTTTTATCTAAACAATCTGTTATGAAATGTATTATAAATAATTTATTAGTATTCTTTTATTTATTCTACTTCGTCCATTTCTTCATTTTCACTATCATCACTTTCTGTTAAATCATCTAACATATATTGATTCTTTATACGTTTTGCTTCTAAATAGGAAGAAAGTGCTAAATCTCTCGCGATTTTTGCTTTTCTGCAAGCTTCTCTATACATTTCATAATATATGTCTTTGTCTTTTTTAATATTTATGTTAACATCTTCCGTTAAATCATCTAAATCTATTTTGAATTCTTGTAATTCATTTGTATCAACATGTAAATCATTTTCTTCATTTATGTTATTTGTAGATTCATCCCGATTATCTTGAATTACATCATTTTTTTCTAAAATAGTTTCCTCTGTACCTATGTCATTTATTTCAGGAACAGTTGATATCATCGGTATTTCTAAGGTTTGAGTATCATTATTATCTTTGTCTAAAGAACCTACGTCTATTTCATTTGATTTTTCTAAAGTAGGAATATCAATATCACTATTTTCTGCATTCACATTAGTCAACAATGTTTTTTCTAAATTATTTTGTTCTTCCTCTTCCTGTTTATCTTGTTCTTGTTCTTCCTCTTCCTTTTCATCTTCTTCTTCGTACATAGAATTACCAGACTGTGATGGTAAACGTATCACACAGTTTGAGAATATTTTCACTGGTTTTATCGTTACCATTTGTTTCATCTCAATATCAATTTGAAAACTTGTAGATGAACATTTTATCCCTTTAAATTCTAAAATACTAATAACATCTTGTTTATCAGTAATCGTATCAATGTCTACTTTATTATTGTTTTCATTATATATGGTTAATGCAGGAACACCCAGATTGGTTTCTACATTTACGCGTAGAATATAATATTTTCCAGTCTTATATATTTTCATAGGTGAAGTAAAATAATTTTCAATATCATGCCGTTCCAACATTAAATTGCTATCAAACCATGTTGCACGATTTTCATGTAAATGTTCATGGCACATATTTTCCAAATTTTCCATCCATCGTATAAACTCATCATTATCGTTGGAAAACACCAAATCTGTATAATACCGTTTACCTGCTTTTAAAAACCCATTACGAGTATTACATTTCGGTGTTTGTAAATAAAAAGGGTTATTATTTATACCAAACTTAATTAACCAATTACCACCTGTTGTACTTTTTGGTTTAGATAATTTAACAGAACTAAATTGAAAATTATCAGTTGCTTCTAAAATACTATCCATTATAGTTATTCTAAGTGGTATCTTTATTATTATTTATAAATATATTCTATTAATTATACGAATTGCGTTAAAATATATTTATTCTATTAATGCAGTACTATAAGTATTATAGCAAGTATGAGAAATATAAAAGACTCATGTATTAATTATTTGTATAGCGAAGATTCGCGTAAAGATATCAAAGCTGTATTAAGTCCTATTGGAGATCTAATATATAATGAAATGTATTTGTACATATGGATAATCTGTTTTTATAATATTTTTTTATTTATAGCTATTTTAGCCAATTTATATTTACTATTAAAAATTTTAAAATTCATAAAACATAGTAAAGTATATATGTACGAATAAAATATAATTATAAGGTATAATGGGAATTAAACGTTTTAGTCGTAAAAATAAATTAAATAAATCCAATAAAAAGAAAAACCGTGCTGTAGGTAAAGGAACCAGAAAACGTAAACATAAAGATGGAAAATTAACCAGAGATAATTGGATGAAAAAATTAATTTTCAAGGGAGGTAGTGGTGCTGCTGAACACGGTGTATCCGTATTTGGTGATATGAATAACCAACATGTTGGAAATAGTGGGTCAATACATGTTAATCAATTCAATAGTGATACTGTAAAAATAGATGATATGGCCAAGGGTACAGAGGTTGACCCTGCTCAAGTCCAAGAAGGTGGAAAAAAACGTAAATCAAAAGGAAAAACAAATAAATAATGAAAATAAAGTCATACACGTGAAATGAGATCATGCATTATAATGTTTGCATAAAATTGATTAATTTTATTATGATTGAATATATAATTATAATAAGTAATGAAAAACATAGATAGAAGTTTTAAAATGGGTATTGCAAGTAAAAAGGAAGGTAAGTATTATGTATTTGATGTAGGAAGATTGCCAGTGGATATACATCGTATAATATATTCTTATATTCAGGAGGAAGTAATGTTGCACACATGGATAGACCGATATAATATGGATGAACTGATAGAAAGAATATGTGACAAAAACTATAACGGGGCAGGAACTGAAGTAATCTGTAATATATGTTCTCTTTGTGATAATTTTGAGGCAACACGTTTGTTATGGCAACATACTATTCCAAAGAAAATCAAAAACGAAAGATATAGGTATTGCTATGATGATAGGAATACCAATTATCACAAATTTGCAAAAGATTTTGGAAAAGCAATATTGATTGAATATGGAAAAATTTTACAAACGAATGACCAAACAAAAATAACAAATATATATACGGTGTGTTCTATATTGATTTACATGTACAATAATGTTAATTTGATATTTGATAAACGAAGAATTACGAAAAATAAATTGTAATATTACAACCGAAATGTAGCAAAATCGTTAATCTTATTTAGCTAAATAAAAAGACATTGAATTACGGCATAATAATTAAAATATAATATTCATTATAATATTATCATGAGTGACAATATTATTGAACAAATACAAACAAAACCTGAATTTATAGAAAAAGTAAAAAAATGGGTTGTTATGGATAGTCAACTTAAAATTGTTAATGAAAAAACAAAACAATTACGTGAACTTAAGTCACAACTAAATCATCAAATATGTGACTTTATGAACAATCATAATTTGGCACAAAATAGAATTACCATTAGTGATGGAGAACTACGCCTACACGAAAAAAAAGAATATTCTGCTATTACATTTGGGTATATTCAACGTTGTTTAGCTGATTTAATCAAAGATGATACACAAGTTGAGTTTATTATACAATATTTAAAAGATAATCGGGAGATTACAACAAGTAGTGACATAAAACGTACTTATAAAAAATCGGGCGATGTATAATAACGAAAAAAAAAATATCAATCTATTATAATATATAAAATGGAATTATACGACTCATTTGCAAAAGAGATAATATATAGCAGTAACTTCGCGAATCCTATAGCTGGTATTCCATTAAACACCTGTATACATAACGAAAAAAAAAACAATGATTTTATGTTTGGAGGTGACGGTTTAGATATTGAACCAACTGATGAATTAAAACGGTTTGCAGGTCTTGTTGTACCCACTGGATTATATATAAACAACAATGTTGATAATAATTCCAGAGTTTTTAAGAAAAGTGAATCAAAATTATTGCCCGATGATTTGTTTCAACAATTATTTGAAAAAGTTACCAAACCATTAAAGTATAATAGACGAACTACTATGAAAAAAAGAAATAAATAATTAGCTTTATGGGACGGTATATATTATATATTTTATATAAAAATATATAATTTATCTATATCTACGAGTTGACCTACGTTTTTTATGGTGACGTTTCTTTTTACGTGTGTGTTTTTTTTTGCCACCCATTTTTTCTTGAGATTCTTCAAATAATTTTTTAAATTGTTTTAATGCCTCTTCATTATTATTTGTTTCTTCTTCTTCTTCTTCTGTATCTTTTTTTTCTGTTTTTGGTGAAGGCACCTTATTTAAATCTATTATTTCCACAATTGAATCCACTTTCAACTTATCATTTTCACCGGTAAATCCGTTAATTTTCTTTATTGTGTTAATATGAGTTGATAATTCAACAGTAGTTAACGTTAACTTTTCACTATCTAACAAATCATTATAATGATTATATACAAACAGCTCTAATATTAATCGTAAATAATTGGGTAATATCTTTTCAGGTTCGGGTGCGGTACTAATAATGTTTTGATATACCTCTATTGTCGGTTTTATTAAAGAAATACGTTTTTCAATACAGTGTTTTGTTGTTTCTTTTGCAATACTACCAAATAGTTCTTGTTTATCTATTTTTAATTTATCGTTTATTGATATAAATATGCTATCAATTATTTTTGTCTTTAATAACTCTGCAGTATTAGAATCACATTTTAATAATTTTATAAAGTGGCTTGTATAATATTTTAAAATAGTTTTTGCGTCACCATCTTCTATTTCATTTTTGGTGGTCTTTTTCGGTGCTGCAATATTTGTATCACCACTTGCAAGACTACCTACATTAGTTGCATCAGGCATGCTTGATTTAAAAGATTCTAAAGGATTTTCAGCACCACTTGCAAGACTATCTACATCAGTTGCACCAGGCATGCTTGGTTTAAAAGATTCTAACGGATTTTCAGCACCACTTGTAAGACTATCTACATCAGTTGCACCAGGCATGCTTGGTTTAAAAGATTCTAAAGGATTTTCAGCACTACTTGTAAGACTATCTACATCAGTTGCACCAGGCATGCTTGGTTTAAAAGATTCTAAAGGATTTGTAACACTACTTGATGTTGCTTTAGAATCTACGGAATTATTTTTTTCATTAAATTCTTTTTCCAAACTTGCTGTATCTTTACCCATTTTTTTTAAATATTCTTCTTCTTCTTTCTTTGTTAATGGTGGAAATATTTTATCATATGGAACACCTTGAGCCAAATCTTCCTTATCCATATGAGTCAATACTCTACCACTATGATATTCTCGTATAGCTTTATCTTGCTGGTCTTTAATATATTTTGCTTTGTCCTTTTCAGGATTAGATTTGAACATATTACCTAATCCAAAACCACCACTTTGCATGGGTTTTGGTAAGGTAGGAACATAATGTAATAAATAATGTGAGATTTTAGTTTCATCACCACTAATAAAATTTCGTATAAGTTTTTCGGCTTCGTTTGTCATATAGTCAACAAGTTTAACCGTATCCTCTGCATCAGCATCACAAGTGTTTAAAACACCATCCTTACTTAATCGCTGACACATTGCATCCATAATTTCCTCTATCTCTTGAGGCATTTTGTCCTTTAATTCTGTTTCCCATTCTTCGTTTACATCATTCGTTTTTTCTGCGAGACACATTTTTTTTACGGCAGGATTTTCATCCATTCCAGCATCCATTCCAGGAGGCATTACACCAGGAGGCATTACACCGGGAGGCATTCCAGGTATTGGAGGTATTGGAAGACTATTCATAATAATACCTATGCGTTTGTATTATAAATACAAAAAAATTGATTAAATATATATAATATAATTAGTATAAATATATCCAATGACATCTACAAAAATCCGTAAATTGCGTATAATTGGGTCAGAACCAATATTATTTCAATCAGCATCAAATATAAGTGAAAAACGACATATAAATGCAAAAACAAAGAAGAAGAAAACAGAAATATCGTATCGCGAAAAAGCAAAATTATGGGATATATATGATTTAGACAAGAGTGAAACCCCGTACTCCCCAGAAAATGATGTTGAATGTGTGTATACGACGCCTAAAGATAACGATTTATGTATGAGTTGTTCATCACCATTAATGATAATGGATGATGGATTTCCAACATGTACAAACGATAAATGTGGTATTATTTATAAAGAAGTTTTAGACTATTCACCGGAGTGGCGTTTTTATGGTGCAGATGATAAAAATGCAACAGATCCAACACGTTGTGGAAATCCAATAAATCCCCTATTGGTACAATCATCATTTGGGTGTAAGGTGCTATCATCACATACATCATCATATGAAATGAAAAAAATTCGTAAATGGACAGAATGGCAATCAATGCCACATAAAGAAAAATCTTTGTACGATGAGTTTCAATTCATAACAGTAATGGCGCAAAATGCAGGAATTCCCAAAATATTCATAGACAATGCAATGACCATACATAAGGATATATCAGAACAAAAGATGTTTCGCGGATTAAATCGTGATGGTATTAAATCAGCATCATTGTACATATCATGTAGATTAAATGGATGTCCTCGTACATCCCATGAAATAGCACAAATCTTTAAATTAGATAAGACAAGTGCAACGACAGGGTGTTCAATGGCAGTAAATATTCTACACAATATTGAACGTGATTTAGACCCATCAAAACAAACAATGTTGAAAATTACATTACCAAGTTCGTTTATAGAAAGGTATTGTAGTAGATTAAATTTCAATCCAGAACAAATAATGTTAGCCAAATTTGTAACACATAAAATAGAACAGTTACAGATAATAACCGATAATATTCCACATGCAATTGCGGCAGGAATAGTATATTTTGTAGCGAATAATTGTGACAACTCATCAACAAAGAAGGATATAAAAACGATTTCAGGAGTAAGCGAAGTAACAATAAATAAATGTTTTAAGAAGTTGGAAACATTTAAGGATAAACTAATACCAGAAGTAATAAGAAAGAAGTATCAAAAATAAATGTTTATATTATATATTTAATGGAAGAAGAGAATATAAAATTAGAAATAAAACCAATTGAAAATATACATGTTCCAAAAATAATATTTATTGTTCCTTATCGTGATAGGGAACAGCATAAACATTTTTTTATGCGGCAAATGAAATATGTATTAGAAGATATAAAAAAAGAAGATTACGAAATATACTTTGCACATCAGTGTGATAGTCGCGAGTTTAATCGCGGAGGGATGAAAAACATAGGGTTTATTGCAATGAAAGAAAAATATCCAAACGATTATAAAAAAATAACATTTGTGTTTAATGATGTAGATACAATGCCATATACAAAGAATTTTTTAAATTATGATACAACACATGGTATTGTGAAACATTTTTATGGATATAAACATACATTGGGTGGTATTGTATCAATAAAGGGTGATGATTATGAAAAAACAAATGGATTTCCAAATTTATGGGCATGGGGGTTTGAAGATAATATGTTTCAATTACGTGTAATAAAATGTGGATTACATATAGACAGGTCTGTATTTTATCCACTAATGGATAAAAATATTTTACAATTAAATGATGGATACCATCGTGTAATAAATGAACAAGAGCATGATAAAGTAGTTAATCAAAAAACAACAGATGGAATAAATAAAATTACCGATATAAAATATGAATTTGATGAAGAAAATAACTATATTAACATAACTGGATTTAAAACATTAACTGAACCGAATTCTAAGTTAAATACTACACATGACCTACGAAAAGGTAACTTAACAGTAAAGAAAAAACGTGGTAAATTATCAATGTTATTATAGAGCAGGAACACTGGTTCCTCCAAACAATTTGTAGGTTAATCCACAATCGTCTTGAGTTTCCCAAACACCCGATATTTTTACACAAAATGTATCAGGTGGGTTAGCTGATGATAAGTGATTTTCTTTATAGACTTTCATAAATCCAGATGCAAGTTGCTTAGATAAAAGAAGAACTTTATTCATAGGTTTTTGTTTTGTTAAAATATAGTTTTCCAATATCTTCAACTCTATTTTTGAGAATTCTCTTATGATAGCAATATTAGACGTAGTGTGAGGAAAGAATTTGATTTGTGTTTTATCGGCTATAACTTCTATTTTAGTGAGTTCAACCGGAAATTCCAAATAAATTCCATTCATAGTCATGTGTGGTAGAATATAGGATAACTTGGTAAAATCACCAGACATAATTGTATTATTTTTAGTATCTAACCATGACACAGAATCAGTAATAAATTGAGATGTATATAAGTTCACGTTCATTATATTTAATATAGTAAACCTATTATTTTTATTAGGGTTTAATAGAAATATTAATTCTATCGGTATATAATATATTTATGTCTGCCCTATTAAGTTTAAATCCAATACCTCTTATTTCTTGGAAAGGAAATACATTTAATCAAATTAGTTCTTCTATACAAAAAAATGGACAGTTATCAACTGGTGAAAATATATTTTTAAAAACAAAACCGTTAAAACACTATAGACGTGAAATAGCGAACATTGATAATCCAAGTTGTACTTCAAACTCCTCAATAAAGATTGACATAGTGAATCGTCCAAGTGGAACAATAATTAATTCTACAGCCACAAATAAAGGTGGTTTAGAGAATTTAATAGACATTACTGTACCAAATAATACGTGCGAAACATACGAAAATTGTAGTGTAGTATTATCTCCTGCAGAAAATGCACGAAACCGTGTACGTAGTAGTGGAATGATAAAACGAAAATTTATTGATGGTACACTAAATGATAGATATTACACAACTTCATCACAATATTTATCAAGTCGTAACCGCACATTTGCTCAAAATCAATATAATTATATAAGGCAAGGCGATTCTACTGCAAAACCGGGTACAAGTTTAGCATCTGCTAATGTATATGCATCACAAGGTCTCAATCAATGCCAAACATATCATGTAGTAAATGGTGCTTCATTTAAATATAAATGGATAACAGATGATACTGAGTATGATGTGGCAATACCAACTGGATATTATGCATTAGAAGATATAAATCGTATATTTAAACAAGTAATGTTTACAAATTTACATTATTTAATCAAAGACCAACCTGGTAATACCGATGAATATTATAGTTCTAATATCTCATACGCAATGCAATTTGCATATAATAATAATAGTAACGAAATTGAATTACAATCCTATCGTATAGATGAGGATGCTTTTCCAACAGCCAGTTATACAATTCCATCAAACACAAATAATGTAGTTACTTGGGCAATGCCTGCAACCGCGGGAATATATCCCCAATTTATCATAGAAGATAATGTATTTAAAAATGCAGTAGGATTTACACCTGCTACTTATCCTGCTGATAATACAACAAGTGCTGAACCACATAAAGTATCTACATCAAACACTACGCCAGGTATTAAACCATTATATGTAAAATTATACTACAAGCCAAACAATCCCCAATTTGCTCAACAAGGTGGTGTATCTGCGAGTGATTTAATAACACGAAAAAAATATAATTCTATCACTAATTCAACCGCTGCATACCGTAATGCGAATGGTTTAGGTTCATCTGTAGCAAATGCACTTGCATATGGTGTACCTTCACCAGGTTATACTATAAAGGATAAATTAGGATATCCTATGAAGAAAACACCTACTTTTTCAAAATACTCAACTGAGATGAAACAGTGTACAGTGACAACAATCGCAAATGCAATATAAATATCACAGATATACATAATTGATGCTTTCATAATATAAAGCATCAATATAATGAGAATTAATTCACGCTAAAAAAATATTAACGGGAGGTGCTGTGAAATTATTATGTTGTATTCCAAGTTTACTACATAATAAAATACACTTTTGTATGTTTGTATTCGTCAAAGATTCTATTTTATCTTGGTTATATTGACTGTCAATCAATAACAGTGTAGAATGAATATTTTCAAGTTGTTGCTGTCCAAGAATAGCATTATATTCTTCAACTTTTGAAATAAAACATAATGGAATTGGGCAATTTAAAAATCGGTGAACATAGGTTTGGTTAGTTATATTTGTAGGACTTGATACCATTTTAGTAAAAGCCCGTGTAATAAAAGGAAAAAAACGTTCACATGAAGGCAAGAGAAACTCTTTACATATAATGTATTTTTCAGAATTAGCATATCGGCTGGTATGCGGTTTTGTGATAAACACTTTATTATAGAAAGAAGTCAATATACATAATATATCGCTTGTATGTTGCATAAAACAATCAAATATTTTTAAAATAAATGTTCCTCCCTGTTTTTGCATAGTCAATGCAAAGCATGTTTGAGCAAATAAAAGCTTGGCTATAGATATTTCTTGATTGTTAAAATCAGTAGAAAAATCAAACCCACCATCTGCAGTAATTAAATCCATTGATGAACCATATGATTCTTTACATCCAACCAGATTAGGAAATGATAAAATATTACCTGTATTATCTGTTCCAGTTTCTATCTGCACATTTGGGTTTTGCTTTAAGAATGATTCGGCTTTTTTCCAGCCAGGAATGGTTGGGTCATTTACTTCATCATGTAATGTCATACCAATATAACGGTCTTTTTTATTTTTACGAGTAAGACAAATAGCTTCAATAAATCCACCAGGGCCTTCGGCCAAATGAAATGTACTAATTGGAGTTATTGACTGAGATAATTGAAACGTATGAATAAGTTCTATCATTTTATAATAGGAACGAGATAATGGTTTGTATTTAGCTATACTTTTTTTCTTATATGGAACAACAGTATGAATATATTCATATGGGTTAGTATATTTCTTATATGAGTCCCATTGTGTATCTCTTTCTTCTATCTTTTTTTTTATTTCATATAGATATTCAGACAATGAATTTGAAACTACCGGTTCTGGACAAGAATCGGTTTCAATAAAATCAATATGTTTATGAATTAGAAAAGAATTTTTGGGTAATACATAAAAAGACATTGTGATAATATAAATAGTATACAAATATTTATATTGTTTTTATTTGATGTAATGCAAATGTATTAATCAACTTTACCAACTATTTTTAATTTAGGTTTGGAATTAATTGGAGAAGATGGCGTTTCTCCGTCATCTTGATCAACTGAATATTGTTTTAGTACTATTTTTTTTTTGGTTTTTTTTGTAATAGGTTTTACTTCTACTGGCAGTTTTTCTTGGATATTTTCAATACCCTCTTTATCCACTATATCTGTTTGTTTATTAACAATTTCATTTATTTGTTTTGCATCTACACTGCGAACCTTTTTAAATACAAAATAACGATTCATAAAAGATATTTGTTTTTCTTCAGTAGATATATTTGGTGCATATCTATAATTAGGCTTTATATGTGGTTGCATAACAATTGCTTGTTCCATTTGTGTAAACATTTCGTGAAATAATCCAGTACTATTAGGTAAATTCATATGTGTTGCTTCATCGGGTGTAATTAATACAAAACCATAATCTTCCATTACACGTGTTAAATAATTAAAATTCACCAAATATTCACGGAATACCTTTTGTGTGTTGATACTTTCCTGGTAAATATCAATTCCATAACCTAAACTCATATCATCGTCCGGGAATCCAGTTTTATCATACTGTTTTGTAATTTCATATATTTTTTGTCCACCTTTGAAAATAGTAATACTTTCCTCTTTTTCTTTATTTTTAAGCAAATTAAATACTGTTTCGCCATCATAACAGGTTCCAATATAATATCCATTAACCTTTGTACATTCAGATAAGTTTCGTAAGAAACTATGAACGGTTTTGCTATCTTCAAAGAAATAATGCATCGCAAATTGACATGAGCTAACATTAAACCCAGAATCAGCTACACCATAATTTTTATATACACCTTTACCTAATACAGTTGCATCTTTTGGACCTGTACCAAAGACAGCACTTATAATTTGTTTATCTTTTTGACTTGTATTTATATCTTCATGTGATCTTATATTTTTTCCACTATCACTCTTTATAAATAAAGCATCCGGGTAATGTTTATTTTTTTTCTTTTCTTTTATATATCGTGCACATATACCATTTTTAGCATTATGAATATTATCGTAAGCATAATCAATTCCAAATACAAATTTTAATTTCGCAAATTTCCATTTTGCCAAATCACCACCGACACCACATGCATAGTCAATTAATGTATCATCGCGATTACACACTGATGATATTAATTTAGATTTTATATATCTATTATGAAAATCACGCAATGGTTGAGTAGTAGTTTCCTCACTTGTTTGACTATAATATACATCATCATTATTATCTGATATTTCTGGAATATGTTTACCAGTAGTAATCATTTCTTCTGTAATTGGGTTATGAATAGATTGCCAATTACTATTAGCTACATGATATGGATTTCCATAGTTTTTCGTAACCCCTCCTAATAACTCAGCTGTTTTATCATATCTAACCTTAATTGGTACCCATTTCCATGTAGATTTATTTGTTATCACATATTTAAATTCTACAATCATATTCTCTGTAAATATATCACCTTCTTCTGTTTGCATTATATGTTTACCATTTTTTTCAACTAACATAATATTACTTAGATGTGCATATGGGTCACATGGTTCTGTTGGATGAAATGGAACTGGTTTATATTCATCTTCACTTACTTCACCAACATCTGATATCAAATCATCCAATATACTTTGGTATGCGTTCATAATGCTATGTTCTTTCTCTTTATAGCCGGTCATTAATATCAATGTTTTGTATTGTGAGATTGTTTTTACATTATCCATTTGTTTACCATCTTGAAATATATGATGTATTTCGTCTCGGTTTGCTTCATTCTTTTTTACAGCCACCAAAAAGTCAATGGTATTATGTTCAGCTGGTTTCCATTTAAATGAAGATTCCCATGTTTTTCTTATTTTAGATTTTTCACCGACTGAATTTGCACCTACTGCCAAGTAAGCTGGTGTAAAAATTAAACCATCTGTATTATATTCAAATATACCATCATTTTTATTTGACAATATGGTAGAACAACCGTCAAATATAGTGTTTTTCGATGTGTCATAATAAAAGGATTTACATTGAATATGAAAACCAGAGGGAATTTTTTTGGAATGAACTTCTTTCGTACCCTTTTCTAATATAGAAATTGGATTTAAAACATTCACAAATTTATATAACAATGATAAACGATGGTCTAAATCTACCCCTGATTCTTCACCTTGGGATAAGAATGGCAAATCTCTTACCGATTTTTCATGAACATAGTATATATCAAATGCTGCATACAAATTTATAAATTTACCGTGTTTATCATATTTAATTAATTCACCATCTAAAATACTATTAAATGTAGTCTTCTCTGTTGTTTTTGTTCCAGTAAATGATACATTCATATTTGTATTAATTAAATAAATATTACCATCTTCGTTTATATATAATAAATTTCTATCGCCATCTGCTTTATCGGTTACTGTATAATGTTTACGAATGTTAGGACTTAGATTATTGGTATTTTCTACAGTATCTGTTATATGTTCCATTTGTAATGTCACTGAACCAGGGCCAATAAAATTCGCTGGTTTTATCCACCGCTTAATGTCCATATTTTTTTTATTTACATCATCTTCTGGTAATAATAAACGCATATATGATTGACATATACTATCACGTACTTTGTATGATATAGGAAACTTGGTATTTTGAATGCCACAAAGTACTACGCGAATAGATTTTCGTAACGCAGCCATTAATTTTTGTATATTATTATATTCTGTTCCAAGACCAACACGATAATTATCTATTTCCAATTCTACTTCATATTGTTCTATATTATTAAAGAGATTGGAATCTTGGATTGTATATTTGGGTATTAATATTGGATTTTTATCCTTATCTAATGTAAAATCAGATGTTTTTATAACGCTCAAGTCGGCAAATATTGGTAAATCAGGATGTCTGAACCGCACACGGTTCATAGAACGAAATATTTTTAAGGAATCATTCCATTTTTCTAATGTTTTACGACAAAACGGTGCATTTACCATAAAGTCCTGTTCAGTTTGGTAAGATACCTTAAAATTAAAATCAGGTACTCTTACTTTATTAATATATTCACCAGAACCCTTTGTTGCAGTCTGTTTTTGCGTGAACTTAAGTTTATTAAATAGAGTAGATGGCATATCTATTAGTTTTTGCATACTATTTGTACGACAATACTCTTGAATTAAATCCAAACCAGTGATTTCTGCTCTTAAATTAGATATTTTTTGGATTCCATCTGGGTTAATATACTGATTTTGTATACGTAACATATGAATACCATCATCTACTTCTGGAACAAATCCATTTGCATATAATTGTTTTACTACATTATCATAGTCTATTTTGGAAATTGGCTTTGAATGTTTTAGGTCTGTATTAAACCTCACCTCAAGCTCACTTATTTTACCATTTGTACTCACCATAGGATTACTTTCTAAATAGTATTGAACTATTCGCTCAAACTCTTCCTTTTGTTCATGTGATGTCTTTACATATTGTTTGGGGGTCTGATGCTGTGAATCCATTTTTTGCATAGTTTTCCCAGACATTATAATATATTGTATATAAATATAACATATATTATTTCTATTTCAATTTTTTAACACTATTTATCTTGATATTATATTGTAAATCCTGTAACAAACTCTCTTAGTAAGTTGTATAAATCTGTCTTTTTATATTTTTCGGTATTTTTATACAATCCAAATTGTTTTACATATTGTTCTAACTTATCCACCTTATACGACCCTATTGATTTTATTGGTTTCTCATTATTTTCTATCAAATAACTTGTATTACGAATATCCGCGATTTCAAACTCCAAAAGCGGGTCTATTTGCATACTATAATAATTTTTATCATTTTTATTAAATAAATAGGTTTTTGCATCATCAGTAGCATTTGTAATAAATTCAAATCGTAAATTTTTTGCATCATTCATAATAATAATGTTTATATTGTAATAGACAGTTATAGCGATTAAACACAAAATATCCGTTTTATATGGGTTTGTCATCAAATCTGATAATATTTCTGATACATTAGCCTTTGTTGTTTTATGATTGGAATTTTTTATTTTTGACGGATTAGATGTAATTTTCTTGGATAATTCTTGTTTCCATTCTATTTCACGAGTATTATAATTATTACGAATTACATTATATTCTTTATATTCGTGAATCGCTATGTAAATGCACCAAAATAATGAATCTCGTTGAGACGGTGATATCATATCTTTTTCTGACGACGTTATTTCTTGTACAATTTCATTTGTCGTCATACTAATACCTGACAAATCAATTGTTGTATTTGCGTGGTTTACATATTCTTTATTCTTATTAGTTAACATATATGGTGTTAATTCACATAACAATTCATCGGTTGTTTGCCCAATACGTACATTATTATTTAGTTGAAACATTTTATTGTATATATTACTTGTCATTACCGAGTGACTTCACTATAAGATAATGTAATATTATCTTTATCTTCTTTTTCATTAAATAATGCTGTCTTGAATTCTTCTTTCTGGTATTCAGTTGTTTTTAGAGTTTCTTCTTGTTCTTTTGTATATTCTATGTATTTTTGGAGTTCTTCAATTACTTCATTACTGATATAAGTTAAATTCACATATACTCCACTTTTGTTTTCATTTAATTTACATAGTTGCTTTGATAATATACGTAATACTTCTATCTGGTGGTGTTTATTCATTTGTTCAATGGACATCTTTAAATTTTCTAATAATTCGGTATTATCCATCATTTATATAAAATATATATATATTCGTTTTATATAGATTTGATTAATACTTAATCATATGTCATATACGTCTACAAATGGTATGTTCACTTATACAATTACTAATAACACAAATTATGTTATTGAACAGCTTGATTATGATATTATTCTAAGTTCAGTGAATCGTTGGGAAAGTCTCGTTACTATTGATACCAGATTTCCATCCTCACAAACAATTACTATTAGTTTTACAATTGATACATTAGGCACAAATATATTAGGTGGGGCAAGTATCACTAATTCTGCTTATATTAATAGTTATATATATGGAAATGTAATTCCATTAACTGCAAATATTACTATGAATAATATTTATTTATACGGATTAAAAACTACTATTCGTACTGATGGATTTTCTAGCTATTATCATGTATTGTTACATGAAATTGGACATATTTTAGGAATTGGTAGCTTTTGGTATTTAACAGGATGTCCAAAAACCAGCTACGATGATAATGGTACCACCAAACATTATTATACTGGAACCAATGCGTTTAGAGAATATAATTCTTGTTTTGCTGGATTCAGTAATGATGCGTTTCTTGGTATACCCATTGAAGATGATGGTGGAGCAGGTACTTCTGGCGTTCATCCTGAAGAAGGAGGCGTTTCATCAAATGACCGTTATATAAATGGGATATTACATCCAGGATTAGGTACAGAGTTAATGACGGGTTGGTTGGATGGTAGTCCTGTTTCTACCCCACTTAGTAAAATTTCATTAGGATTTTTAGAAGATATTGGATATACAGTAAATTATAATCTCGCCGATGTATATACAATGTCTTGGCTTGCAACTACAGATGCTAATAATTTAGAACAAACCTATATTCAAGGGTTTTTAGATGTAAGTGGCGGTAATATGATTAACCGTAATGGCAATTTATCCGTATTAGATGGTACAATGGATGTAAATGGTGATGTTACGTTTGATTCCAAATTATCCGTCGGCGGAGATGTTTCCTTCAATGGAACTACCATTGATATTTGTGGTAATTTGTATGCTCAATATCCTAATAATAGTATTCCTTCCGCTGCTATAGATGGACTTGGTGACGTCACTCCTAATTTTACTGGTGATGTAGATTTCCAAGCTGGTGTTACAATTGCAACAAAGGCTGCTATTGGTTCTACAACCCTTCCTACTGGTAGTACAACATTAAAGGTAACTGGTGATCTTGATTTCACAGGTAGCCTTTTAAACAATGGTACTGCATTTGTTAGTGGAGCGACCGAACTTGACGGACTTACTGATGTAAAAAAAGGAGTTGCCGAATTCACGAATAGTATGCTAATTGGTTTTGCATCTCCTCCAGCTACAGGAACACTTGCTAATGCTCATTCTAATATTGGAATTGGTTCACAGGTATTTCAGTCTCTTACTTCAGGAAACAGCAATGTGGGTATTGGAGTCCAGTCGTTGTTCAAGAACACGACCGGTGATAGTAATATAGCAGTAGGTAAGTCATCATTAAGAATGTGCGAAACAGGTAATACTAATGTAGCAGTAGGTGGGAGTGGGTTGTATGAAAACACAACCGGTAGTAGTAATGTAGCAGTAGGTGGGAGTGCTCTTTCTGCTAACGATACTGGTAGTGAAAATGTAGGAATCGGTAAGTTCGCGGGAAATTCTAATACCACAGGTGGTGGAAATATATCAATCGGATATCTATCTGGTACCATCAATGCGACAGGTTCTAATAATACTTATATTGGTAAAAGTTCAGGAGCAGATACTGGTCTAACTGATTTAAGCAATTCAACTGCCGTTGGAGCCAGTGCAAAAGTAACAGCCAGTAATCAAATTATGTTGGGTACTGCAAGTGAAAGTGTTGTTATACCAGGAAAATTAGATGTAGTCAGTGATATTAGTTTTTCAGGTGACCTTTATCAAAATGGTTCTCTATTTTCTGGTGGAGCGACCAACCTTAATGGACTTTCTGATGTTAAAGCTGGAGGTACAGATTTCGCGAATAGTTTGTTAATTGGTACTACAACTACAGGTACACTTAGTGCTGCTGAACATAACATTGGAATTGGTACAGATGCATTAAAAGTACTTGAATCAGGTCAGTACAATGTGGCAATTGGGTCCAACTCGTTACAGAGCAACACATCGGGCGGCTATAATATTGCCATTGGCAGCAAGGCGTTAGCAGATAACGCAAATGGCGGCCATAATGTTGCAACTGGATACAATGCGTTATATGTTAACACATCGGGCGGCCATAATGTTGCAACTGGAAACCATGCATTATCAACTAACGAGAATGGCTCTTATAATGTTGCAACTGGATACAATGCGTTAAAGGTTAACACATCCAGCTATAATGTTGCAACTGGATACGATTCTGGAGTAATAAATACTACAGGACAATATAATACGTATATTGGTGCAAAGGCAGATGCAGATGCTGGTCTAACTGATTTAAGTAATTCAACTGCCATTGGAGCCAGTGCAAAAGTAACAAAAAGTAATCAAATTATGTTAGGTACTGCAGCTGAAAAAGTAAACATTGCTGGTGATATTACTATCAACCCCATAGATGTAAGTGTGGATGTTTCAGGTATCCAACAAGCTGACGAATACGTGAAATTTACAATTCCTTATTCAATGACTGCATTAAAATATTTTTGTACAGCACACTCTGGAATGATAGGAGAATTTATTCTTGCAGATTCAACCACTGAACCAGATAAAACATATTATGTTAGAATGGCTCCAGATGCTAATACAGACGGAAACATAGATGACCCCTATTATATATTCAGTGATACTCCTAATGGTACAACATTAAATGGTGGAGCATTAAATAATTCAGCATCTGGTGGTGCTGGTGTTAAATTAACTTTATACAAAGGAAATACATATACATTTATTTCAACTAATACTGTCGGTCACCCATTTATGGTAGGTGATTCTTGGAATGTAACCACTGGTATCAAATTAGAAAGTACTGGTGATGGTGCAGCAACAGCATCCGAATATAGAGACCCTTATCCATTACATGTTAATGGTACAGCAAACATTGAAAGGAATTTAAATGTTGCCAGAACATTAACCGTATCTGGTCCAATTAGACAATGGTAATTATAATACAATAAAAAATTATTTATACACTTAAATAATTTTTAAAAATAGCTTAATCTTTATGAATAGATAATGGAGGCTTGTTTCCATTTGTTTTTCCCTTTTCAAATCCATCTTTAGTTCTTGGTTCAGTTAATTTTGCAATAGCACAAATGTAAGGGTCATTTAATTCAAAACGCGTACCAATTACATTTACTAATATTTTTTCATTTTCAGTAACATTCGCAAATTTTGTATTTGTAAAATGATGGTCACGTGCAATAAATACTGTGACAGGAACTGAACCATCTTCTTCAATCACCTCGGCGTGAATACCAGCCTTTGTAATTGTTTTTGCTACACAATTCATCAACATACCCTCAACCGGGTGACATACCATGCATTCAAATACAACCTGAAATTCAACTTTGTCACCACGGATAGAACCACTTGAATAATTTATAATACGAATAGAATTCGGTTTTAAAATACCCTCTGCAATACATTTGCCAGTTGTTTGATATAGAATTTCAGTTTCAAGGTTTTTCTTCACATTTTTACCAACTTCTGTAATCATAAGATATATTTTCTGTGTTAATACAGATGGATTGTATACACCATAGATTTTTTCGTTAGTTGATGGTTTATTCATACTACTATAATGTGACAAAATATATTTCTATGTTATTTATAGAAATATATAATCAATTTTTTAAAAATTATATTTTGGGTATATCATTAGCTAATGTTTGTTCAACATCAAAGAACCACATTTTATTTTCGGTATGAGGAGACTCATTAAAATATCGCATAATCATTTCCAACATTACACATATACCTTTTCTCATAATATTTTTAGCATTTGTGTTTAGGTCATACGTAATATGACCACCTTTATCTTCGCGTATAGGGTATGGATTTTTAGCTAAAACCTTGTTATTTAAAAACTTGATAATTTCATTTTTGCCCATAACATTACATTTAAATCCTTTATTATTTGATGATTTCGATGCAATATCCTTTAATTTAAACTCAATTGTATTCTTCTTAAATAAATGCATAAACCCAATAAAATCTTGCATTTTTTCTTTAGGTGTATAATATTTACTTCGTAATTGATCAGTAAAACTACGCGAAACAGTTAAACTTGCCTTTTTCCAATTACGTGTTTCTTGAACTTGTACATATAAATCAATATGTTTTGCAGAAGCAAGTGCAATACCTCGTTTAAAACCATTAATATCATCTTTTATCATTATTTTTTCATCAAAATATGATGTTATATATTCTGCAACATCTTTGTGTACAACATTGTTGGCCAATACATCAATGAAATTAGAATTTTCTATTTCATATAAATGAAATAATATAGTTAATTTATCTTCAATATCTTGTGTGTCTAACCAATGATAAATAGTATATTTATCTATTAATTTCGGTGATATGTTGATATTATCATGTAACTCATTGTAAATATAACCTAAATGTTTATACCAATCACTTTCAGCGGTATCCATAATAATTTTATTATTGAAATTTATTTTTTCATCTTGTACAACAGTTAATGAATAATCCAAATTTTTTAGTAACAACTCAAACGGTTTTTGTATTTTTTGTACAGTCACTGTAGGTGAGGATTGTTTTTCTATATCTTTAAGTGGTGTCTTTATACCATCGTTTACTTTTTCCACAGGAAGTTCCATGTACATTTCGGTTGGTTTAAAATCAACCGGAACACTTCTATCCAAAATAGATGAATGGTTATCACTTAATTCAATCGGTTGATACCCGTAATACTCACCCGAGTTTATTAAAGTCCCTTTTCTACCGTATTTATCTATAATATAATTATATTGGTTCTCAATAAACATAGATAATACGTAATCTATTTGTTCAGTTGGGTATGGATTTGCGATTTGAATAGATGTAATAAGTTGTTCTCGTTTATATAATGGCTGTTCCTTAAATAAATCACGGATTCGTTTTGAAATTCCCAAATAGTTCATCTTTACATAATGTTCATCATAAGTTGTTTTGTTAATATCTTCCTTTGTTATTTCTGTATTTGGAGAACATACAAAATCACAATTCATATAATCACAAATACTACTACCAGATTTGTCACCAATTTTATAATCTATTTCCTGATTACTTGATAATTTCAATTTAATTGTTTGATTTTCTGTAAGTGTATTTAATTTCTCCACAGTTAGCTCGGTTTGACTTATATTCAAAATACAGTCAATTGCTGTTTCTTTCAAAATTCTGGTAATTTTACCAATTTGTATAGCTTTTTTCTCTGCATAACGATAAACATACAAATCAGCTGTTTCTGTATCATCTACTGCATTTGTTGCATGTAAATATATTTCTACATTTCGTTGTTCAAATGGTAACATACAATGACTTAAATTACGTACACCACGACCGATTATTTGTTCTATACGATTCATGTTATACCAAGGCTCTAACATATGTAATTGTCGTATGTTTTTAAAATCTAATCCTTCTGCTGCTGCTTTGGTAATTAATACAACCCTGACAAGTTCTCCATTTTTATTCTCTGGGCTGGTTATATACTTCAAATCCGCGAGATTATTTGGTGAAAATGATTTATCTCCTGTAATCATAACATATTTAGCTGGACGATAATTTTTTTTGTCATTTTCTTCCATTCTATCAATCGGTTTTAATGTGGTTGCATCAACTTGTTTTGTTGGTGGGTTAGCGAATAAAGACTTTGTATGACTTGCAAATCCATATCGGGTAAATCCCATCTCTTCTAATGCAAGTGCTATTGGAACAACACCGCCATCTATAAACTGAGAATATATCATTATTATTCCAGTAGAGTTCTCTATTGATTTACATATACTTGATATCTTACCACTATATGTTTCAATATTATCTGGGTGGAATATATTACCAAATTTCTCCAATGTTTCAGGTTTATATTTAAAATTGTGTCGTAGTTCAAATGGGGTTGTCGTAGTCTCATATGAAACAACATTAGATAATCCCGTTTTACCAATCATATTATTTATAATTTTCTTATTTGTTTGGGTGGTTTCTAAATCGGTTGGTTTCGCTACTTCATCATTTTCATTCTCATTTTGCAAAGACGTAGGGGGTGCTACAAAGTTATTATTAGGAAAAATAATATTTAATGCCTGTAATGGTTCTCTTAAAAATTTAAATCCAAATGACTCCATATTATCAAAAGAAGGCATTTCTTTAACATTTCCATAAGCGTCTTTAACAGATACTGAAGTTTCTAACAAGTGTTTGAGAATAAATTGGTACGCATTTTTTTGGTATTGACCAAGTAAATCAATATATAAGGGTGTCTTACTCGGTTTATCGTCAATAGGCTTGGTATTCATTTGAGTTGATGGGTAATTATCATATTGAATCATTCGTCCAATAGAAAAATCATTAGGATAAATACGATAAGGAAATGTATATGGATTTTCCCCTCTAACATAAGAAATATATCCCGTTAATTTACGTCGTAATAATTCCTCTCCGCCTTCAATAACCGTGCCATCTTCAAGGGTTTTCGGTTCTACCATAGTACCCTCATTTGTAAAGACGTCTGTCTCTTTAATTAAACTACGTTTATCAACAACGTTTAATAAATTGGTTAACCATATAATTTCACGTTGATTATTAAAGATAGGAGTAGCAGATAATAATAACAACCGAATATTGTCAGCGTATTTACAACACTGCATTAATAATGACGCTGTTTTTTTTGCCTCTTTATTATCTTGCATAACCCGAATATTATGTACTTCATCAATAATAACTAAACGATTATTAAAAAGTGAACGAATTATACTAATTTCTTGTTGTTTTAGTTGTTTACTTGATAAATTAGTATTAGCATCAACATGGGTTTTACGTTTAATATAGTTGGCAAGTTCTCCATAACCCATAAAAATATAATATTGTGAGATGAGTGTATTTATTTGCGAAACAACTTTAGACTTAGGAACATCTTGTATTTGTGATGGATTTATTTCTTGTAATAAGGTATTACCAATACATGTATTTAAGTTCCAAATTCCGCCTTCTAATTTAAGTTTTCTTTCATCAAATAATTGCAACCGAAAATTATTTTGAACATTGGGTGATGCAATAACCATTATACGTTGTGTAATGCCGGTTTGTTTCATATAATCACGCATTTCTTCTGCAATACCGATTGCACTACATGTTTTTCCTGTACCCAAACCATGATATAAAAGCAAACTATTATATGGTGTTTGAAATGAAAGGAAATTTTTAACAAATAACTGATGAGGCATTAACTCAAATTCCGCATTGCACATCTTTTCAGCTTGTTTTTTTATATCATATATTTTACCATCATATTGGGTATCGTTAAATTCTTTTCTCTTTGCAATTTTAATATTAAAATTAGGGTCGTCAATCTCTGGATATAAAAAATCATAATTATCATCAAGTGCTATACTTTCTCGCTGTGCTAATTCTTTTTTATGTAAAAAATCATTATTTTCTTTTGAAACAATATTTCCAGAGGCAATACCAATTTTATCTTGTATTTTTTGTTGATTTGCAGGAATATCTATTAGATTTGAATAATCTGGTAAAACATAATGAGAATCATCAAAATTATTAAGTTCTTCCATCGGTTTATTCTCAATTTCAGGTTCAAGTTCAGGTTCAATCTCTTGTAAATGATCTTTTTTATTAGTACCCGGAGAAGAAATTACCGGAGAAGGAGTAACTACAGCATCTTTCTTTTCTTCTTGCATGGTTTCAATATTTTCTAAATAAATAATTTGAATTATAAGTTCATCGTTTAATGTACCATAATAAGTAGAATTACCAACAGCTTTTGTATGTTTAGATTTTAAATTAGTAATAATAGATTTAAGTACTGCACCTGTAATTGGTTTGTTATTAATCCTACCGTTTTTTAAAAAATTAATACGATCTATATTTTTATTTAAGAAATCAATATCATATGTTTTATTACGATTACCATCAATCGTTAATATCGTCGTCTTATCATTAGATACTAAATTAATATTAGTTAACTTATAACATTTCTTATCCTTATCACATCTATATCCACTTGGGCAACGTTTTTTATCTTCACATGTATGTTCATGGTTAATAACTGGTATATCAGGTTGTGGTTCATTTGTAGATTCATTAAATGGATTCAATCCTGATATTTTATCTACTATAGTATCCAGAATACGCGGTTCATCTGGTTTAATATTTATTTTGCGTCGTGTTTTTTTATTCGGCTTAGAAGTATTAACATCTGGTTTAATTTTACGACTTGACATTAAAAAAATATATGTATATATTTTACACATATATTTCATTTATCTCGTTTTTACACCATTAGTTTTTTGATGATGTTTATTGCCTCACTAAATTTATCATAACGTTATATGTAGATATAAATTATATAAATGTTTTCTTATGGTTAATTAATGTATTATTAATATTAGCGAGTAATCGTTGTTTTTCTAAATTGTAAGGCCTCATTACTGAAATACAATCGTCATATGTTTTCCACTCCATTTTACTAACCTCTGTAATTTCAAAATTTTCTATATTTTTACTATGCTCATATGGAATATATGCCAAATAATATTTATGTTTATATGACTTATAATTAGAACCTGTATATATTTCTTCATATGGATAAATATTATGTATACTGGTTAAACATTGTCGTTCAATACCAGTTTCTTCACAAAATTCCCGAACTGCACAATCGTAATCTCTTTCTTGAAAATTACGACGACCTTTTGGAAATCCCCACTCGGGATCACTCCATTGGGTATATGATTTACTTTCTTCTACTAACGACTCAAGTGAATAATCCTGATTATTAAATGATATACCCTTTTTTAATAAATCAAATTTATCGCGTGAACAATTTTCCTCATGTTTATACTGATTATTGCATCCCGTATCTCCCCAAATATGTTTCCATAATTCAATAAACGACATTGTGATTAAATTATTCTTTTCACCAATAGTCATTTGTTTCAACATATTCATGATGTAATCTTTATTATTTGTGGAATATTTTCCACGCATAAAATCTATAAATCCAAATGTATCTTTACGACAAATAGATAGATATTGTATTTGTTGGTCTACTATACGAAATGCTACTATACCTATGCTCATGATTGGTAATTTACATAAATGATAAACATGACCATATTTTCCACAATTATTACAATAATTTTCACTCATTTATTTTATAATACGATAAATACTAAGTAATTATAATAAGGTATCTTTATATATTATCACACCAATGTTTTTTGATCCAACTGTATGGGGGCCTCATTATTGGTTTTTTTTGCATACTGTAGCAGAATCATATCCAGAACATCCAAATGAAGTTATAAAACGAAAATATTATGATTTAATTCAAAATATGCCTTTATTTATACCAATTAGTGAGATTGGTGATAAATTTAGTAGTTTATTAGATAAATATCCAGTTACACCGTATTTATGTTCAAAAAAATCATTTGTAAGATGGATGCATTTTATTCATAATAAAATAAATGTATCATTAAACAAAAAGGAATTATCTATGCCAGAAGCACTTGACCAATACCGAAATAAATATAAACCAAAACCAGTATATTTAGTTGAACAAATTAATTTAAGAAAACATTATTTATATGCTATTTTTATTCTTATTCTATCTGTTCTAATTTATATGTATTACGAATAAACTATTACAAGAAAACTTCTTCTCTTGATAATATAAATATGAGATTGGAACTATATATTATACTGATTGCCGGATTTATTATTGCAAATATTTATACCGATGGTAAATATACCAAGATGTTAACAGTTGGTAAAAAATATTATCAAATGGCGGGAGTAGCATTTGGTGCATTAATGTTATATATTTTATTTAAAAAGAATCCATTACGTGCTCAACAAATGATTGGTGCATCTAATGAATATTTACGGTATTTACCAATTGATCGCAATACATCTAATATGATTTCACCTATCTTGGATTTTACAAGCAAACAAAATATGTCTCCTGCACAAAATGGCTATATGAGTGGTGGACAATATAATAATCCTATTGTTTCTATGCCTGACACATCTAACCAGTATGCAGAGAACCGTATAATGAACTCGGGGAAAAAATCAACAAAACGGTCGGTTAGTGAAACAAAAAAGAAATTTGTTGCATCAAGACAGGACTGGAAATGTGGCGATTGTCAAACACAATTAACTGCGTGGTTTGAGGTAGACCATAAAGTACGATTAGAATATGGTGGGAGTAACCATGTAGATAATTTAGTTGCATTATGTCGTGAATGCCATGGAAAAAAAACAACAATGGAGAACCTATAAATATATTTGTTATTCTAAGTAACAAATATACAAAATAATATAAGTCATTTAATATATATAAGTGTTATTCACAACAATATGAATACTGCCGAAATTCTCTCCAATAAATATACAATTTTATTACTTAGTTTTATTATTATCGCGATTACTACATATGATGGTATTAATAAAATAAATAGTGAAGAACCTGACCGTGAAAACATTATAATAAATATGGTGGTTATATTTATTTCACTCATATTTGGTGCAGGATATTATAGTTATAAATCTAATTCTTCATCCAACTTAATATATCACCAAGTGCTTACATTTTTGTTATTTATAGCAATTATATTTTTGATATATTGGTTTACTACAATGGATGTAAAAACATTCGTGACATTTTCATATTTGTCTTCTACTATCCTTATATTAATTGCAATAGTAACTCTTTCTATTATTTTTATTATGCTTAGTAATTGGTTAAAGTCATTAAATGGATGGACTGGATTTTTTGTGAATTTCTTATTTTATATTCCGTGTTTATTGAACAATTTTGTATATTATTTAATTAGTGAATTTAAATTAACAACAAGTCCTGTATTAATTCTATTCTTTATTGAAATATTGTTATTATTGTGTTATTTATATATTCCAGATATTGTTAACCATATTACAAATCAAGACGGTACATTACTTTATAATAATATTACATTAGCCGACGGGAATACTGAAATTCAAGATACATTCTTTTTAAATACCCTAAACTCTTTCTCACTGGATGAACATGTAATGCCTGATATGAAATTTCAAATCAATGGAAATAGAAACAAAACTACCTTTCAAAACTATGCAATTTCTATGTGGACATATGTGAACGCACATGGAAGTAATAAATTAGCATATAATACAGAATCCTTAATATTTGATTATGGTGACCGTAAACCGAAAATAACTTTTTATAATAGTGATGACCAAGATACACGTGATAAATTTCGTATTTACTTTACAAATAATACCACATTAAATAATGATACTGATACGACCAATGATTTCAAAGAATATTATGAAATGAAACTACCATTACAGCGATGGAATAATTTAGTGTTTAATTTCAGTTCAACCCATGCGGACTTATTTGTGAATGGTCATTTAGAACGTACATTTTCATTTGCTAATGGAAAAATTCCAACTTTTTCCGAAACAGATGTAGTTACCATGGGGAAAAATGACGGATTAGATGGAGCTATAAGTAACGTTCGCTATTATACAAAAACATTAAGTAAAAATAAAATTACAAATATGTATAATATTTTTATGAAAAAAACACCACCCACATTTAATATGTAAGCATTTACTATATAATAAAATGAATGCAGTTGCCATAATTTTAGCAATAATTGTAATATTATTATTTTACATATTGTATCGTTTCTTTATGATAAAATCAACTGAATTATCCAGTACAGCAAGTTTAATGGATTCAAATCCTTCAATTCCCATAGAAAATAAACCTACCAGTACACGTTATTCATATGGTATTTGGATTTATGTTAATTCTTGGAATTCCAGTATACAGAAAACTATTTTTGAAAGAAAAAACAACATCAAATTATATTTTGCTGATACAGCACCTGTTTTAAAATGTGATATTAGCATGGACGATGGTCAAACATTAGCCGCTGGTGCATCTGCACCAACTACTACTCTTGAAATCACAGATAATTTCCCTATACAAAAATGGGTACATATTGTCACAAGTGTAGATAATCAATATTTAGATGCATATTTAGATGGTAAATTAATAAAATCTGGAAGATTATATAGTGAAGCGGTTACTGCTGACACTACAACTGGTACTACTGCTTCTCCTGAAAGTACACCAAAAACTCCTGCAGATGAACCTATGATTATTGGAGGAGGAACTACGTATGACGCCTACATTGCAAAATTCAATCATTGGTCATTACCCCTTGACCCACAAACAGTTTGGTCTATATATAAAGAAGGTAATGGACAAGGTGGTATGAATGATTATATTTCTTCGTATGGTATTGATTTATCAATACTCAAAGATAATGTAGAACAATCAAAATACTCAATATTATAAATTATTATCAAATCGTTTTATAGTTATATAATATATTAAACGATTATGAATACACAACCAAATATACCTACTACCTCTACTAATATAGAAATGCCACAAAGTGTTCAAAATGTTGGAAATAATATAAGCGAAACCATGAATAATTTATCTGAATCTGTTAAATCCAGTCTGGATGGGTTCTCACAATCGGCTGAAACTGGGGTGGAAGCATCAAGTGGGTTTCTATCATCAAACACAATTATTGCCAAATTCGTATTTCTTATATTGATTGTCATTGTTTTTATTATCTTGTTGAATTTAGGAATTTTAGCTATTCAATATTTTACAAATCCGTATGGAAGCAATCCATACCTAATTGATGGTACATTTAGTGGCAACCAAAAGGAAACCATTAAACAAGACCCAAAACAGGCAGACTCCATTTTAATTAAACGTTCAAACAATCAATCTAGTGGTATTGAGTTCTCATGGTCTACATGGATACAAATTGACGAATTAAATGTCGGAGACAAACATCAACATATTTTCCACAAAGGAGTTAATGAATTTGACTCTAATGGTCTTGCAAAAATTAACAATGCTCCTGGATTATATATTAAAAATCTATCAACTGGTAACTCTACAAACACTGCTACATTGAAATTAATTATGTCAACAACAAGTACTAATACTGATTTTATTGAGATTGATGATATTCCATTGAAAAATTGGGTTAATATTATTGTTCGTATGAAAAACACAACATTAGATGTCTATGTTAATGGAACGGTTGCAGGGCGATTAAACCTCCGTGAGGTTCCTTTGCAAAATTATTATGATGTACATATTGGTCAAAATAATGGGTTTAATGGAAAAATATCTAATTTAAGATATTACGATTATGCATTGAATATTTTTGAAATAAATAAGGTGGTTGCTGCTGGTCCAAACCTGAATTCGGCAAAGAACTCACGCAAATTACAAGATAATTATTTCTATTTATCACCGTCTTGGTTTACCGCAAAAATATAAAATTTCTTTATATATGTTAAATGGCAACGATCAATGACCTTTGTAACCAACGAAAACAATATCTATTATTTAATAAACCACCAGTACGGTATAATCCACCAAATCCATATCCTAATTTTACACAAGAACAATTAAATATGCGACGAAAAGTTGAAGTTTTAAAATACAATAAAAATTCAACACAAGGACCTCAGTTAACCAAGGCACAAAAATTAAGTCAAATGCTTACACGAACTTCTAATTTATCGCGATTAGTTTGTCCAAATGATAAATATATACCAGTATTAACATCGGCTTCGGGTGTACCTGGACCACCTATATATTTAGTAGAAGACGATAATGTTCCATTATATAATTATGCACAAAGAACGGATGTGTATGGAGAACAAGTAACGGAAGAGGAGGATGAATTTGGAATCAATGTAATTTCAAACCAAATAATATCATCTTCACAAGACCATACTACATTTTGTAATTTAATTATTCGCCCAATTATAAAACAACCATTTACAAATTTTACAATACAAACACCGGTTTTATTTCGTATACGAGGCATTGGAATGCCTTCTTCTACAAATGATTCTACTATTACTGCTAAAATAACACCAACGAATGGAACTACTAATAATAGTTTTTTAGTTACATATAATGGTAATCCTATCACTAATAATGATTGTGAAACTAAATTTTTACAAAATAATTCTATCACATCTACATTAAAGGCTCCAAGTACTGACTCTTATAATTATTTTTGTGAAGCATATATTGGATTAGTAGAATTTACTATTCTTTCATTGAATACATCACCTGGATTTGTATATGATTTTAAATATAATTATATTGTTGATTATACCATTGTAAATGACACAGTTAACAATGATATTGCAAATAATATACAATTTGAATTATATATAAACATTGACAAATCTTATGTAATACAACCTGAAGAAAACTGTAATATTACTACAGTAATTACTGATTTGCCAGAAAAAAAAGTAGTGTTCTCTAGTAGTTAAATCAAAGTGGTATTTAATCATCCTCTTTATATTCAATATATTCATCGTATTTATCTCTACATAATGGACAATTATCACATTTCATTACACATTCTTCACATATGTAATGAAAACAGTTAGGTATAATTAATTTATTAGGAGTAATCTCTTCATAACATACTGGACAGTTTTCCAGTTTTCCCGATTCTATGTACATTGTACGAAACTTTTTTTGCATTCGTTTATAATTATCTTCTGCACGCTGGTAATTTTTGTCTACTATACTCGCTAATGTATTAACACGATTTGTTTTTCTTCTTAATTTTGTTTCTAAAAATTTAATTTCACGGTCTTTTTCTTCTAATAGTGTTAAGGGACGCGGGAAAGGTGTATGTGATTTATGATATACGACTTTTAAACGTAGATTTTGATCACATATTTGTAAATTTCTTATTCTTGGTAAATCTATTATTGACATATAAGATACTGGTATCATACCATCAAATAATTTGTATTTATCAAAATAATCATGAAAAGAATCAATAAAATCACTTAATAGCGGTGTTTCTTGAGTACAATATATAGGTTCACTATCAATCCATGTTTCTTCGCCATCCTCACTACTTACCGTTCTATCAAAATACGCACTAATAATTGAACTTGGTATAGTTAACTCATAATATTGTATACATTTATTTTTGTTTGAAGTAACTGAATTCAATTCATATGTTGAAATATTATACTTTGTTTCTTCATTTGGAATAGAAGTTACTGTTACATCAGATAAGAACATTTCTATTGCATTACGGAACAAATCATCTCGTGTTAGTTTAGGCATTGTCTATTAATTTAAGATTGTAAATTACATATTATTTTCTTCAATTTTTTGTTTTTGTTTTTGTTTTTGTTTTTGTTTTTCTATATAACTATAGTATATAATGCCTCGCTGTCCTCCCGGAACTCGTAGATGTCCTCCAAATGTTGGAAAATGCCATAAAACTGGTAAAACTGGTAAAACTGCTAAGAAACAACCAAAATTAAAGAAATCTGTTGAAAAAACACCTGAAATTGACCCTACTAAGGTGAAACGTACTTGGATGGAACACTTAAAATGGTGTTCTAATCATTTTAATATTAAGTATGGTAAAGCTATGACTGATGAGAGATGTCGCCAGATTTGGAAAGACACTCGTTAAGATGATTTTCTAAAAACTTTATTTCATACGTATTACTCATTTCAAAATTATTTGGATATGACTTGACATCAAACTCATATTCTTGTGTCTTACATAATATACAATATGTCATAAACTCACACATTTCTATATATTTACTTACTGAATCATAATAAATAATACAATCTTTTATATTTGAATTATAAAAATATTGATCTAATAATAATTCCGGATTGGATAAATGTATTTCAGGTTCATATATATTTTTTTCATCGAGATATTTTGTAAATATTACATACATTGATTTTATTTTTATAACAATTTTTTTATATTTTTCTATTATCTCATCTGTTGGTGTATAAGTACCTTCTAATTTTATTGTTTTTCCACAATGGTTTAATATCCATTTTAAATCTGCTAATATTATTCGGGTTATTAATGTATTATCAATACCTACAGTAAAATTATGTAACATATTTTTTTCATTATTATATTTTTGTTCTTCTTTTTTACACTCTAATAATTTTTCATATATATCATCATTTGACCAGTTATATATTTCTGTATACTTTATTAATATATCCTGTATTAAATTACATTGTAACTTTTTTACATTTAATATTTGATTCGTTTCTTCTATTATAAATTTTCTTTCATCTACGGTTAATAACTCATTAGAGTAACTACCACCACGAACATTATCTATTCCATAAAATTTCATATATTTTTTTACAAAATAATTTATTTCATCATCTTGACATATTGATATTGTTTCTATTATACGGATTGGCTTATATTTTGATAAATATTCATTTATCAATTCACATTCTGTTAACACAATCTGCATATCTACTTTATCATGAGTTGATACATGCAAAAATAACTTGTCCTTTTCTAATAAAATTATATGTAAAAACATTTGAATAAATAATATAATATTGAAATATTTATATTATTTTAGTTCTTCATACATTATGCATGTGTATGTGTAGTAATATTACGTGTTGGGTTTAAACACATATGTTGTGTGGGAAATGTTTGACCAGACATGCACTTACTTTCATCATCTACTTCAATACAACCGCGTTTCCCTTGATATTCACCGACTAAACACCAATTTGTTTTATTTGAGGTAATTGGGTTTTGAATAGGACTATTATTGTCATCTTCTTTTGGTTGTTCCGCAGAATAATTTGATGAATTTATTGATTTATCTAATTGTTGAACAGCATCTGTGTTTACATTATTACGACTTGCATCTTTTAATAAAGATGCTGCAGATTGAATTGTATCTCCAGCAATATCTATACCAGCCTTTGCTACATCTGTTGCTACATCGGTTGATTTATCTATTACTGTACCTGCTGTATATCCAAATACAGATAAAACTTGTGTAAATAATGGACCAAATACATTACTTATCGTTTGAATAATATTATCAAGTGAAGATAATAATTGTATACCTAAAAATGATAATATTAACAATCCTGTTAATATAACAATTACTAAATTCTTTCCGCTAAACATGTTGGATTCGGTTGATGTCACGGGTACAATCGGTGATTGGGTGACACTTGCCGTTATAGGGGTTCTTGTTGTTTCAAATGATTGATTCATAATATATATACTATGAATAGCTTTTTATTGAAAAATTAATAAATAATTATTTGTAAATGATTTAGAAGTTCGTTCAGTATTAACTTATAATTTATAGACTTATTCTAATGACTTTGATTGGAATGTTTGAAACCTTTTTATTCGTAAGTTTAGCAATTACATTTATATTAATTGTATTTTTAGTATATCATTTTAAAAGTCGCATTACAGTTGTTGAACATAAGTGTGATACAATGTTTGAAATTATTAATAATATTGTTGTTGAAATGAACAATGCACAGCCCGATATTATTAATAATAGTCAACCTACCATGCAGATGAATCAGTTCACTCCTACATTTGGTAATAAAATAGATATTAATATTAGCGAAGATGAAAGCGGTAGCGAAGATGAAAGCGGTAGCGAAGATGAAAGCGGCAGCGAAGATGAAAGCGGCAGCGAAGATGAAAGCGGCAGCGAAGATGATAATGAAGAACAAGATGAAAGCGGCAGCGAAGATGATAATGAAGAACAAGATGAAAATGATAGTGAAGATGAAAATAATGTAGAAGAAAGTATTAATACTGATAAACGTGTTATTAATATGGATAATCTACAAGACATGGATACAATTGATACCAATTCTGATAATGATAATAATACTCACATTGAAGGTGTAGATGAAATTAATGATGCAAACGTTGAGCCATTAAATACGTATCATTTAGATATGCATGTAGAAAAAATGGATGAACATACAAATAATTTAGATGATAATTCAATTGTAAGTACAAATACTGAAACCAAACATACCAGTAGTTCTGTATTTAAAAGAATGACCTTACCATTATTAAAAACATATGTTATAGAAAAAGGATTAATAAGCGATCCAAGCAAAATGAAAAAACAAGACCTTATTAATTTAATTGAAACGAATGATATTTAGTAATTTGACACACCCGATAAATAAAACCACTGTATAATATATAATTCTATTTGTATATTATAATGAAATTAAATTGTTCATTTGCACCCGAATGTATACATTCTGCATATCCTATAATAAAAGAAACTGTTCCAAAGTCTGAACGTGGTTATAATACGAATAATAAATATTCCAAATTTCCTCCATTGATGAGTGATGGACGCTCAATCACTGCTACATGGCAACATGATGCTGTTGCTAATCATAAATTAGTGCAAGATAATAATATAAAATCAAATTGGAACTATCGTAAATTTTTAACCGATAATGCAGCTAATGTAATGGAACAAAGCTTTAGAGAAAGTTCTAACGATGTAGGATATAATTCACGATATGCTACTGCACCAAATATTCAATCTAATTTTGTGTCTAATATGGGGTCCCCTACTTTTTATTCGTCGGTTGAACATAATCCCACTACACTTGGACATACAACAAGTGATTTGAAAACAAGCTATTTATCCAGAGAAATTTTACAAGCACGTAAAATATCGCCAGTAATTACACAAGATGAACTTATTAAATCATTTAGTGCACCAAAACCAGAAATATAAGTATTTAATTATTATGAAATATAGAAAGATTCACTGTATATTTCATAAATGAAAGTAATTAGTTTTGATATTGGAATCAAAAATATGGCTTACTGTGTATTATCTTCAACGGATAATTATGATAAACCAATCATAATACACGATTGGAATGTATTAAGTATGGTTGAAGAAAATAATTCAATTACTTATCCATGTAATTGTAGTATACCAGGCAAAAATAAAAAAACACCATCAAAACTATGTGGTAAAAAATCAAAATACCAAAAAAATGAACAATATTTTTGTGAGAAACATGCAAAAAAAAACACCCAATGGATTATTCCAACAAAACAACATAGTCTTAGTTATATAAAAAAGCAAAAAGTACAAGACATTATTACTCTATGTAACACACATATGTTACTTATCCATCATGATGTTAAAACCTTAAAAAAAGATAAATTAGTTGAAATATTAATGGAATTTTATCAACAACGATGTTATGAACCAATAATTGCATCAAAAAAAATAAATGCGAATGATGTTGATTTAATATGTATTGGAAAATCTATTAAACGCCTATTTAACCAATTACCTGATATTGATAGTATTACACATGTACTTATTGAAAACCAAATATCGCCTATTGCAAATCGCATGAAAACAATACAAGGTATGTTAGCTCAATATTTTATCATGAAAAGTGATAATATACATATTGAGTTTGTATCTTCGTCTCACAAATTACGACAATTTAAAGATATTAGTGGCATTGTACCCATACAAAATACAATAACGCCTGTTGATAAAACAGTGAAAAACCCAAATTATAAAAGTCATAAGAATGACGGCATTTTATATACAAATCAAATCCTTTGTAAAAATGATGACTTCAATAAATGGAGTTCTGCTATGAATACACCCAAAAAAGATGATTTAGCTGATGCATTTTTACAAGGGTTATGGTATTTCAAAAACCAAAATATAATATTATATGCGGATGATTTAAATATAAAACTTGTATAAATATCATAACAATGGAAACGATTGACATTAGTTTAGATAACTTAGAGCCAATTTCACTCAATAAAGATAGCAATATGACAACTCCTTCTGTTAATTTTGGTTCAGGTATTGAATTACTCATGAATGATAAAAAAAGAACGACTTCTGGCGATAATATTCAACTTGATTTAGGGGATTTAGATTCATTAGAAAAGGAAATGAATGATTTAACTGGAAATTCTGCAGAAAAATCTGCTGCATCTACTGATAGTAACACAAAAACTCTTGGTGGTATGGCAGCTAATTTATTTGGTTTGGGTGGATTTTCTGATACTGCAAATACTACAGTCCAACCTGATGAATTATTGAATGAGAATGCCAATTTGGGACATGCTACTCGTGAAAGTGCTGGTAATACACATACATGGGATGGTTATTCAAAAATGAATGATGTTCCTTCATCTGGGCCATCGTCATCTTATTCATCAAATTTAAATGATCGTGAAAAGAGACGAAAAAAACGCATGATGCTCAAAAAAATGGATGAATGGTATGAAAAGGGACAATTAAAACAGGGTACACAGCTTAATATTGATTCGCCATATGATGAAATTGAAGATGAGTATGAGTCTGTTATGGATGACAAACGTAAAAAAGATGCAATTAAGTTACAAGGGTGGTGGATGATGACTTTTATTAATTCTTTGGAATATGGTAATGCTGTATTTAATCCATTTGATTTAAATTTAGATGGATGGGGTGAACAAGTTAGTGAAGATATAGATAGTTATGAAGAGATTTTTGCGGAATTGCACGACAAATATAAAGGCGGTAAAATGGCACCAGAATTATCATTATTGCTACGTGTTGGCTTTAGTGCGGCGGTATTAAATTTTTCTAACAAGGCGTTATCAACAGCAACACCAGGATTCAACGATGTTATTAAACAAAGTCCTGAACTAATGAAAATGTTTACAAATGCTACTGTTAGTAGCATGAGCCAACAGTCACCAAGTTTTGAGTTTGCACAAAATTTAATGCAAGACCATAATAACCGCCCAACGGGGCCACCTCCACCAGCACCTGTAAAAACACAAAATCAACCACCACCACAACGTCCTGGCATGACTTTTACAGAAGCCCAAAGTAACCGTCCAGACATAGATGCAAGTAGAGGAACTATGTTTCGTGAACAAGGGGTAAATGTTAATAACAATTATCAAGGGATAAATGAACCATCCAAACCTATGGAAACACCAAAACAACGTCCCGAAATGAAAGGCCCTCAAATGGGGGGTGATATAGATAATATTTTGTCAGGATTAAAAACCAGAACTATTAACATTCAAGAACAACGGCCTCAAACTGCGGCAACACAATCTAATGTAGATGATTCATCTATGATATCAATTAGTTCATTAAATGACATGCAGAACTCAAACGTACCAAAACGCACAAATAGAAGAAAAAATAGATCTGATAAAAATACAATTTCACTTGACATTTAATTTTTGAATTATAACTAATAAAAAATATACAATACATATGTAATGTATATTTTTTTCTGGATTTTCTGGATTTTCTGGATTTTCTGGATTATTTTTCACCTAAATACATATTAAATAACCACATTGGAGATTGGTTGACCATTGATGTTGCAATTATGCAGTTCTCTCTCTGTTTTTCTACATACTGTTTTTGGCGTTCCACGTTTGCGCGAATTTTAACAATGCATGTCTTTTGCAGGTTAAATAAATATTTCATTGTATATAATGCATATATATGCAGTCAAAAGTTATAATCAATATATAAATACTTATTTGTCAATTTTCTACATTTTGATTGTTATAATAAGCAATATAAACATAAACCATGTAATAATATACATATAGTTAATACGATTTACTTATGAATTATTATATTCCTGATATATTACAAAATAATCTCAATTATATTGGATTGACTGCTCTTACAAAGTATAGTGAAATTAAAAATAAAATAACTAACTACACAAATTATGTATATACATATCATCCTATTATCACGTATACTATTGATATTAGTTTATACAGTTATAAATGGTTATATGCAACTCATTATAATGAAAATATAGAACCATATCATAATTATTGGATTTCTACAAATTATTTAATACAACATAACTTTCAAAATAATTCACAAGCTACTATTATTGATAATTATAATTATGTCTATGATAATAACTTAAAATCGTATCCATATACATTTATTCATAACATTAATATTTGCTGTAATTTATTATCAACATCATTATTTAACACATTATACAAAGAGAATTTACTATATGCCAAATATAATAATATTTATATATCAAGAGTTCAACATAAAGGGGGGGGTATTAATAATTTTAAGTTAATTGAAGATTTTAACACACCGTCCAGTATTTCTTTATTGTCAGTTACATTAAAAGTAAATGATAAAAAAATTAATATGGATGTTGATACAAATCATATGTATGTTAATAATGAATTGTTTTCACGAGGATTTGTCACCCGATATGTCAAGTATAATAACATTGATATCAATTTTACTAATGATTATATTATAAATATTATGGATAATGACATTAATATGATTACATTGAAATCTAATCAATATTTAGTTATTAATAAAACTGACTATGTTGTAAAAACTATCAACAAAGATGAATAATCGCTACTATTCATATAAAAAGGGTATAAAGATTTTTCTCAATATTATATACGGGCGTAATCACTATGGATGCAGTGAGTATTCCAACCCAACTACACCTTTTAAATGATAAATGGAATATGTATTACCATTTACCAACTAATAAAAACTGGGACTTAGCAAGTTACACAGTATTAATGGACAATATTAGCTCTGTTGAAGATGTTATTGAACTAAATAATAAATTAAATGATTATGTGGTTCGTAATTGTATGCTATTTGTTATGAGAGCAGGAGTTACACCAATGTGGGAAGACCCAAAGAATAGAAATGGGGGGTGTTTTTCTTATAAGGTTGGAAATAAAAATGTTCCTGAAGTATGGAAACATTTGTTTTATTATTTATGCGGAGAATCCATATGTAACAATAGTGAGCATTGTACGCATGTCAATGGTATTACTATTTCGCCCAAAAAAAACTTTTGTATTATTAAAATTTGGCTATCTAATACTAATTTACAAGACCCTGGATGTATTGTACCAATACCTAATTTATCCAAACAAGGGTGTTTATTTAAAAAACACGAACCTGAATTCTAATCTTTTACCATTATATTCTCTAATGGTAATGTGAATTTAGTTTCATTCAAATAAAAAAATATACCTGCCAGATAAAGTAGTGTATTATTTCTTAAATCTATTATATATGATTTTATCGTATTATCCATATAATATATAATATATAGTATATTAAAAACATTTACCTACAAAATTGATTAATAATATTATCATTAATATATTATTAATTATACGATTCATTATAATGAAATCCATTGATAGATATATTGCACCTCTTGGTATTAATATTTCATTTAGAGTTGGTAATAATGCAGCAGATAACTTTATTATAGTTGACAACGCACATCCTTATGATATTTGGTTTCATATTCATAATCATTCTTCATGCCATGTAATTGCATGTATGCCGGAAGACACCAACCTTACCAAAAAACAGCTGATGTATATTATTAAACAAGGTGCTATAATATGTAAACAGCATTCTAAATACAAATCTCAAACAAACGTTGAAATTATTTACACTTCTATAAAAAATGTCACAATGACACGTACTATTGGTACAGTTACTACAGAAAATACTAAAACTATCAAAATTTAATCATTTACGACACTTACGGGTTACCTTTCTCTTTGATTTTCTCTTTGATTTTCTCTTTGATTTTCTCTTACCACCGGTAGTTCTCCGTTTTTTTCTGGGTGGTTGATTCTTAATATTGTTTATAAAGTTTACCCCAATTTTTTTTATTGTATCTTTATTATGAAGAATAAAACTTGTCACATGCATAACTGCATCTTTTGATAGTTGATTGTCCGGTAATACCGATGCTACAAGTGAAAAAGCTTTGGCTTCAGATGTTCTCGCTTGTTCTTTAATAAACTCATTCACTTCAATTGTCTCGTGTAAAATTCTATTTTCGTTTTGCATATAACTCCCAAACTGATCTAATCTACCTAATATATCTGCGTGTTTGCCATCTTGTTCTGGTGTTATTTCTATTTCTTGTATTGCATCTATTGTGGCTTGTTGAACTTCTCCCCCGTTTAGTTGTATCGTTCTTTGTATATCCTCTATTATTAGGGTTTGTATGTCATTCTGTAAATCTTTTGTTATGTCCCTTATAAAATTTACATATTCATTCATCAATAATTCATAATCATATAGATTTCTGTTATACCTCTCCTGTAGTTTTTTCAAAGATTCATTGGATGTTTCCAATAATGCTGGCCACGTGTCGGGTGTACCTTCGGTCATTGCATCATTTTCTATCAAATGATTAATTATATGTAATTTTCCACTTGCCGCTGCCCATGATAACATTGTTCTGTATTCATATATATCGTGAATTGTATGTCCGTTTTTTTTTTTCTTTATATATTCATCTATCATGACTGATACTGCGACCGGAAAATCAGGATAATTATTATCTTGTATGCTGTCTACAATAACTTTTAATTTATTATTATTATCGGTAAAGGTTGACATTATTATATTATATAGTTTAGTATAATATGATATGATATATTCTTTTATGCGGGTGGTAAAGGCGCTAAACACAACATGATTGAACCTAATGATGCTACATCATATTTCACTATTAAAGGTAAATCATTACCCAAATACATTTCCAAATGAGTACATAGTGGTGTACATTTTATAAAATGACTTAAGCTCTTTAACGAAAATTCTCCTTGAATTACTACAGATGCATCATTCTTTTGAATAAATTCCATATTACCGTCTGACTCCGAACGATAAATCTTAGAACTTGCAAAGTTGCCTTCACATGAAAATATTAAATCATTTCCAACTGATTTTATTTCTATTCTGTCTGAAATACCATTCAAATCACGAATGATCTTTTGAAAATCAGTTGTTGGTAAATTAATAATGGTTGAATACTCTACATCAGGTACAACCAATTCTTCCATATCGGGATCAATTAATCGTAATTTTTGACAATAACATTGTTTTATATTACCATTATCATATTGTAAACCAAGATGAGAAACCACTCCGTCATGATAATCAGTTTTATCTATATACATAGACAAGGTATCATCATTTGACATTGTTGAAATGACCTTAAATAAATGCAATTTATTTGTGCATACAATTATTTTTTCTGGGTCACAATTATACTGTTCAAATTTATGAGAGTTTAACGTAACATTTACTAATATTGTATGTGTTTTATCAAAATTTATTATTTTCATACCTTCCTTTGTAAATGTAATCGTTGCATCTGTCAAAATATCCTTTATTGCAGTTATCATATTACGAATAGGCTGTATTTGTACGGTTTTTATTGTCATTACATTATTTTCTTCATTCATTGCTCCCTATCTGTTTTAATAACATATATGTGCGTTTGTTTTTATATGTAATTAGTTGTAAATATATTTTACTAGATTTATACGCACTTTAATTATATTGCTATTCGGTTGTTGTCATTATTTACAATATGTAATATTTCTATTATAAACAGTTATTAGCTATGCATACAACATAATGTTCTGTTGATTTAGATATAAGATTTGTATACTATTTATATTGCTGTGTATTAACATATAAATTTATTTTATCTAAGATATAGCAGTTTAGGGAATATAATACACGTAATTATATTTTGTTATAATAATATATAATCGTTTAGTATACATATGGCAACAATACTTAATACTAATAACTATTCTAAATTAAACAGCGATATAACTGATATTATGCGGTCCGGCATGTATTCAGGAGTATCGATCAATATATATACTGATGCAGAGGCCACCACATTCGCTCTTGACGGTAATAACCCTATTGAAGGTAAAAAAATTAATAAGATTAATACCACCGGAGCATATACTATTGCATCTAATAATCAATATGTCAATGGAAATATTGAACTTATTTTCAACGATGGTACTTCGTTTAAAGCAGTTGATACCGTTGATGAATGTTGGTATAAACTTGAAGGTGTTGTCTTCCAAAGAAGAGCATTTTAATTATTATATTGTAAATATAGTACAAATTAACTTATATAATATCATAATATTGTAATATATGTTATTATTTGATAATCAATATTATATAATTCGCAAAGGAGATTTCGCTACAAATGGTAACACAAAGATTGTTTATTGTTTTTTTTCTTTTATTCTTTGTATTGATGATTATGTAAATAGAAACTCACATGATTGTTTTATTATATTAGGAGGGTCTACTGCTATATGGTCGTGTATTGAATTATATTTACATATTAGTAAAACCCGTGTTATTAAACCCATGAATATTTCATTTAATGACACAAAAATACAATTACCTACTACCATTGGTATTCTATTACAAGGGTTTCAAGAAGGAGGATTTATTACTACATTAGGTCTTTATTATGGAGATAGGATACATAACCCATTTTATTTATTACATATGCATGTTTTTATTATTATCATTGTTACCCATCTATTTTTCAAATCTAATGTTAGTAAATCTTCCAAACGACAAATTAATACAAACGGTTCTATTATCTATATTAGTTCTGCTACTCTATACGATATACATCATTTTCTTTATTATCCAGAGCATCAACTACGACAAGCTTATATGTTTGCTACCATGATTTATATTTGTTCCATTTGGACTTTTTTCACATGGTTTTTCAACTTCAGACAAGTTGAAGTTCATACCAAAAATAAAAATCGTATTGATAATAATGAATATCCATATAACATTGACCAAACTTGTTCTATACACAAAGGCACTCATATGGAGTCTTTTGTTGTATTAACATATGATGTTATTTTTGAAATTGGATTCGCTTATGTATTTTTTTATAATTTGTTTTTTGTATAAGCCATATATCATATATTTTACTTGAATATATGATACTTAGTAATCATGTAATAATTACACTATTTTATCCTCTCCATTATGGATTTCATATTTTCCTACATAGATTAAATCACCTTCCTGTTTTTGAGCACGTCTAAAACTATCCAAGTTATATAATTGTCGGGTTTTTGGATTCATTGCATAATCTACACCATTTATTTGTTTTCTTACACCTTTCCAACTTATTGTTTTCATATCTAATCCATCTTTTATATTACTATCTTTGTCCAATGTTGGGTGTGACGAAAAATTATTTGATTCAACCATTCCTGACCCATAACAAACATAATCTTCACCTTTATCACCATTTGTTGTTGAATGAATATTACAATCAACTGCGGTTTCCTTGACTGCACGTAGTATCTCATTATTTATTCGCTGTTTTATACTTGATATTTCATATAATGTCTCATCAGTGGTTACAGGAGTTTTCTTGTCTATTCTACTTACATCACGAATTCGTAATTCTACATTTTTTCCGTCCGTTTTCTGTTCTTGACTCAATGTTGATACATACAAAAATACTTTCACAGTACGTAATTCTTCAGGCAAATCAACATGACTACCTATACGACGAGCACGACCAACTACTTGCTCTGGTCTTACCATATGCCAATAGGGCTCTACTATATGTACATAACGTGTATTACGTAAATTTATACCTTCTGCACCAGAAGCAGTAATCATTATTGCTTTAATTATTTCACCATACATATTATTTTCTGATATTTTTCGTAGTTCAGTTACAATTCCGCTTGGCACTAATTCCCAATTTCCATTGTATATGTTACGAATTATCTCCTTTACATCTGCACTTTCTGTACCTGTATATAATACGAATTTGGGTTTTTCCATATCCTCTTCTGCTATATCTAACATCCAACTTTCACCTTCATGTTTTATTTTAAATTCTGCCATTCCATTGGCCAATAAGATTAAACGCATTAATCCTATTCCTTCCATTGTACGGAAATGACTATATAATAAATGTAATCCTATATTTGTTGGTTCCATTACATTCTCAAGAATTTTCGCGAACTTTGGACTATACTCTGGCAATGCATCCCTTGATAAGTATTGGCTTACATTTGTACCCTCTATTTTACGATTTATTTCTTCCATTGCTATTTCTATACGTCTTGCATAAGTACTATTTATTTCTACACCTTCCTCCAGTGGGTTACCTGTATTATCCACTGTTATTTGACCACTTGATATATTATCTAATACATCTTCGTTTATCGCATCTTCATCCTCTGCATTACTTGATATTATACGCTTATCTGGAACTGGACGTTGAATACTTTCCGGAAATGTAAAATTACATGCTGCTCTTGAAAATATACGATAAGTTGACGATACCTTATATAATTCATCTGCCTTATTCATTCTACGACTTGTTGCCGATTTCTTTTCACGGTCAGCTTCTTCCTTTCGTATTTGTTCATAAATACCAAATTGATGAGATGTCATCGGGGTTTTCACTACATGATATACATCTCCTTCTTCGGTTTCTTCTATTTCTGGTAATAAATCTTCTTTTGCACTACGGAAATAGGATGTTAATCCCAATATACGGCGTTGAAATAAATTTATATTTTTGGTTTCACCCTTATCTACGTCTACAAATCTTTCAAAAAATTCTTCACGGATATCTGGCAATGCTTTATTATTTATTTCTGTTATCATCGCTTCTTTTACGGATACATTATTCTTTTTGTTTTTTAATACACGTATTATTGACTCTAAAAATTGGGTATCACTTATATTTCCACTGTCATCTAATTTTACACCATTATATTTTGTAAATGCATCTGACGTACCACCATGTACCTTTCTTGTTTTATTCCCCCCTTTATTTGATTTTGGTTGTTCTTTACGTGTTCCAGTTGAAATTACGCGTCCGCGTTTTTTTGTATTTATGAATCCATATGGATTTCTCGTTATAGTTAACTTATTATCTGTAAAACTTATATAATCATACGTCTTTATTTTCGCGTCATCCAGCATATTATATATTGTATCTTCGTTTAATGTTTCTTTTTTCTCCCATGATACCGGAATTGTCCATGTTTTGATATAACCGCGTAATATATTATACAATATACCTATTTCATTTGGATAATTTATTATTGGTGTTCCTGTTAGTAACACAACTTTTGCATTTTTTGCACTCAATAAATACTCATACAATTTATATGATATTGAATCTTTCACTTTTATCTTATTTACTATACGACTCACAAAATTATGAGCTTCATCTATTATTACTACAGAATTGTCAAACGGGTTTTTTGTATTATTTTTTGTAGCTAATATATCTATTTGTTTTTCTATATTAGGGGCATTATAATTAATATCTGAGTATTTGTTTCGTATCATTGCATTTAACTGTTCATCTACTAATTTTTGTTCATTTGTTGTTAACTTTGCAAAATTTGGTTCATTATTTATATTTACTAACCATGCACCTTTATGTTCGGTTATATAACTTGGAGGTAACGATAATGCTCTTGATAATATACCTACATAACTTGGGTTTCCTTCGGTTGAAATAAATTCCCAATATTGATTCTTCTTGTATAAATCATCACCACATTTCTTCAATTCACTAAAAAAATTCATTTTTAATGATGCTGGAGTCATTATACATATACGCTTATCACTTTTCATACCCTCTGCTATTGCTATTGATGTACATGTTTTACCTGAACCCAAACCATGATATAACAATAATCCTCTGTATGGTGTATATAAATTCAAATAATCTCGTACTATCTTTTGATGCATTAATAATTTAAAATCTTCCTTTAATGCGGTTGGTTCTTTTCCAGTGAAATATTCAGTTCCAACTCCAGGGGCATATACCAATTGTGAAAATACTTCTGTCATATTCTGTATGAACTTTTTACGGTTATTCATGTAATAACTTGGAGCCTTTATTATTACCTTCTCACGCTCTTTTGGTAACCTATCTAATACTTTTTGTGTACGGATAACAGCAGTTGTTAAATCTACTTCCTCTATTTTATCATCCGTTACCTTTCCTTTTATTTTCAATTTACGAACCTTAGGCTTTGGCGCTTTTACTATACCTATATCTTCATCATCTACTATAGTTGGTTCACTTATCAATAATTTTGATTGGTCAAGTTCTTTATTTTCTATTGGTCTTGGATTTATTTTTTTATCAGTTAATACTGGAATTACTTGCATTGGGTCTCTTGCTATCATTTTTTCTGGTGTATCTTCAGTTTCATCAACTACAATACTACTTGATTTATCTGCTATACGTGTTAATATTGCTAATCTATCTATCATACTGGTTTTTCGTTTATCTAATATTATTGGAGCGGTGTACTCACGCGGTACTTGAGGAGTTTCTAAAGTTGTTTCCTCTATATCTACTACCTCTTCTATTTCTCTTTCTATATTTTCTTCATTATTTATTACAATTGAACTGTTTTCAACAGCGGGTTTATTATTTATTTGGATATTTATACCACGAAACGACTTTGGGGTTGGACGTATCGCCATTAATTCTTCTAAACGTTGATTTGGTATATTACTCATAGCCTGATATAAATATATTGATAAAAAATATATTTATATTTATTTCCCATGATATGTCTATTTACAAAATAATTCTTTTGACATCGTTTTTATTATTTTATTATCTAATTTTATTTGAGCTTCTTCTACGTCACCTAATATTACTCGCATCATTTTATAACAGAAATTATAATCACGTGTATCCATTTCTTCACTTTTCGGGTGGGCGGTTTTCCAATCTGGTACCTTTCTATAATTATTCATTGTTATACGGGTTAATATCTTACGTAACTTTGTTAACTCATCTGTGTCCTTACTCCATTCATTCTGGTCCTTTATATACATTGTTTCTCGCTTAATATCTGTACAATGGATTGGTCGCTTTGTTATATCCATCACTTTAAGACGATCCATTATCATCTTTGTCATACCATTCACATATCCATGATGTCCTATATACTCTATTTCATCTATATTTACATTCATATTACCAAGAAAATCTGTTATGTTCATTGCGTCTTTGCAGGTATCATTCAAGAAAAAGTTAAGATTAAAATGATTATTATTTGTATTGTTATTTGTTGTATTGTTATTAATTACAGTTCCTTCTTTCACAGTGTCTACTAACTTCTTTTGCAATGCAAGATTTTCCGTATGCTGTTCTACCATCAATTGTTTAAATTCCTCATTTTGCTTGATTAAGCTAATCACTGATGCGGGGTCTAATCTTTCTGGTATCTCATTTGTAGTGATAATATTCGGTTGTTCTTTATATGAACATTTTTTACGATGAACAGACAATCCCTGACGATATTTATATCGTTTTCCACATTCACATACAAATTGTGGCTCTATTAATGCTGCGGCATTTTTTGGCATTTTTTTGTCATCATTTTTGTCATCATTTGTCATCATTTTATGTTTTGCAGTCATTTTATGACTGGTATAATTACTCAATTTACTGCATTTAAAGTCACATATTTTGCATGTGTATATTTCGGCATTTTTCGGCATTTTCCTTGTCACTATAAAATGATGACATAAAAAAATGCCTAAATCAACGCTCGTCAAAATAAAAAAAAAAAATATGCAGTCAAATAATTTATAGAATTTTGGGATTTGCTGCAGTATGCTTTAAAATGAAAAATCGTGTTTTCTGAAATAAAAAACTGTTTCGTATATCCCAAAAAAGGACATTCTGAAAATGTCCATTTTCGGAAAAGTGCAACCACTTTTTTTCGGATTTTCTGACAACTATATAAATTGAAATTAGGACTTAAAGAATAATACAATAATAATGTAGAATTAAAAAATTGAAATTACCCATTATTAACTAATTGTATTAAAAGGAGTTAAAACGCGTTATATATAATATAGTATGCCTGAATATACGTGTGAACGTTGTCTGAAAGTATTCTCTCAAAAATCACATTATGATAAACATATGAATAGAAAAAGACCATGTCAAAACACTAAGAATATATTAGAGAATGTGGTTGAACGTATACTTACAAATACAATAGAACTTAATCAACCAGATACAACTGTTAATGAATCAACACAACCAAATATTACATTAAATATTGGAGAGAAAACCCAGATTGTTGTAAATGAAGATTGCATTGAAGGTATGAAAAAATTACAAGATAATTCTGCTGATATTATTATATGTGACCCACCATACAATATAGGTAAAGATTTTGGAAATAATAGTGACAAACAAAAAATGGAAGATTATTTGTTATGGTGTGATGATTGGATTAGAGAATGTATTCGTATTTTGAAACCAGCTGGAACATTATATATTTATGGATTCAGTGAAATATTGGCTTTCATACGTGTAAGAATTAATATTAATGTAAGATGGATTGTATGGCATTACACAAATAAAGTTACTCCTTCATTAAATTTTTGGCAAAGAACACATGAAAGTATATTATGTTGTTATAAAGAAAAACCAATTTTCAATAAAGATGATGTGAGAGAACCATATACAGATACATTCTTAAAAAATGCAGCAGGTAAAGTACGTAAAGCTACAAAAGGACGTTTTAGTAACGGTGAAAAGGAAACAACCTATACTGCCCATGCAAATGGTGCTTTACCACGTGATGTAATCAAAATTTCTGCACTTGCGGGTGGAGCTGGAAAACGAGAACGTGTAGATCATCCTACACAAAAACCGTTAGAATTATGCAGAAAATTAATTAATGCAAGTAAAAATGGAGAAGATACAATGGTAATTGTACCGTTTGCAGGATCAGGAAGTGAATGTGTGGCAGCAAAAAAACAGAATATTAATTTTATTGGGTACGAAATAAATGAAGAATATGTTACATTATGCAATAATAGGTTAGATACACTGGAGATTGAATAAGAAAATGAATAATAAAAACATACAGTTTTTACATATTTTTTTATTTTAGAGATAATTATTTTATACTACAATATCGTATGAATATGACACCATACTCATTGGTAATGTTGTCCATAGTTGAGCACTCATTGATTTACTAATACACGCTTGAAACTCGCCAGTACCGACCCACTGTTTTCCTGTTTTATTTTCTTCCCACGTTAGCTTGTTAACTTTACATTTTGACGACTCAAACACAAGTAATTTGTAAGTTTTATCAAATGGCTTTTTCTTTGCAAGAAGGAAATACCAATCGTCATAATCCCCACATAATTGTGTAATCTTATCGTCTAATGTTTCGTAACTTGTTGTTCTGCTGCCATTAAACTTTATGCTGTCGGTACCACCACGGGGTTTAATAAATTGTCCGGATTTACAGGAAATACGAGAACCTGTTATATTCTCAATACGCATGTCTTCACCAATTTTATGGGAACGGTCTGGCTTCCACGTAGTACTGTAACCATATTCAAGAAAGGATTTATGTAAAGTTTCCTCCCAGAATTCTGCAATCAATGGTTGATCAAATAATTCGTGATATCGCTGAATACGCGATACTATAAATGGTACTAAACCTGGAATAATATCAGGTAGTTCAACGACAGTCGTTGCTTCATTAGATGTTTCTGTTATCATTGTGATAATAAGGTTGTTGATTAATATAATACATAAAAGTATTCAATTTTCTACGTTTTTGTCGTTTAGTAATATAAAGATATTTATATTATTAATATATTATGATTTTTTCATTGAAAAATCGTGTTTTCTGAAATAAAAAACTGTTTCGTATATCCCAAAAAAGGACATTCTGAAAATGTCCATTTACGGAAAAGTGCAATCACTTTTTTTCGGATTTTTCTGACAACTATATAAATTGAAATTAGGACTTAAAGGAAATTTATATGTGTTCAATATTTACATTTATGTTACTTAACACTGCAAAATTACGTTCTCGCCCACACAAAAAATTGAATTACTTTATTTATATAGTTTTCTTTATAAATCACACGTATTTGATAATTCTTTTAATATGTCTACTCAATCACAATCACCTACATCCACTACAATGAATATGTCTGTAATAGACGATGATATTATTCATCTGGATGAAAGTAGTTATATTCCCAGTATCGGGGTAGAACAGCCGGTTGCCAGAAATAATCGTAATAATGTTGAAAGACCCCCGTCTGGTTTTCTGCGTCCTCAACGCATTAGTGACGAGATGGCTGACTTCCTTGATGTACCACACCGCACTAAGATGGCACGCACTGATGTAAGCAAGTGTATCCATAAATACATTGAGAGGCACAATCTTAAGAATCCACACAATGGTCGTGAAATCATACCTGACAATACGCTTGCCCGGCTTCTTAACTACTCATATGAGGGCGATGACCCGAATGAGAAACTTTCATATTTCAATCTCCAGAAGCATATGAAGCATCACTTTGGAAGGGTATAGATCAGACTTTATATAAATATTTATTCAATTATACATTCCAATAAAACACACAAAAATGAACCTTCACCAAGTAAGATACAAAGTTTCTCTTGTAAACCACCCGAATTAGTAATATAAAGAGATTTGTATTACTAATATATTATGATTGTTTCATTTTTTAATTATATCTTTGGTTATACCAAACAAAATGATATCTGCAATAAAACTGATACCAATAAGATAAATAAATTGTGTAAAAAACTTCCATACGAATTAAAAAATATAATATTTGAGTATGATGGACGTATCAAATATAAATATAAACACAAAAATGCCATTGATTACC
>Ga0228670_1000039_pt1 | contig 86034 bp, 112 predicted proteins | sample 85DmetaG_FD_182785 | JGI IMG/M metagenome (GOLD analysis project Ga0228670, IMG submission 182785) | Seawater microbial communities from Monterey Bay, California, United States - 85D | ecosystem: Environmental > Aquatic > Marine > Coastal | place: USA: California | collected 2016-10-13
GATAGTGCAACCGAAGATGTAAATTATGCCAGAAAAATGATTGAAAAGCGTGGATTTGAAATTGATGAAGATGATTGGCAATCACAAATAGGACTAGGTGGTAGACATGGTAGAATTAGACCAGGCACAGAAAAAAATACAGATGCTACTATCGGATTATTAAAAAATGGTAAACCACAGCGAAAAGCATTACAGATTTCATTATATGGTATGCCAAGTGGTAAGTACGAATTGACATACTACGTAAACTAAGTTAATTAATTAATTTTTAATATTTATATACAATAAAAACAATAAAAACAATTATGAAAAAATTATTAGTATTAGTATCATTCATCATAGTATCATGTGGTGATACATCAAATGGTGATGTTTTAGGTGTAGAATTAGATGTAGTTAGTATTACACGAGATTGTAAAGATAGTTGTTCAGTAGATAGCTGTATACATAAATTAGATACATTAAACGAGGTAAAATAAATGAAAAAAGTATTAGATAAAGCAAAGGAAATACTAAAGCACAAATTCGCAGTGCCGGTTATATCAGTAGTATTAGCTGTATTACTTACACCAATATCTACAATTTTAGGTGGTATGTGTTTAGGTGTATTATGTTATACTGTAGCTAAAATAATTATAGATTCAAATAAATAATAATGTCAGAAAGAAAGTTTTATAAAAAGGTTACAAAACAAGATATGATTGTATGGGGTAATCCCAATGCAGTAAAAGTTGTAGATGGTAATTTGGAATTAGCAATAAAGTTTTGGAAGCGTAAGTTAAAAGACTCCGGTAAGTTGCAAGAATTAAAAGATAGACGATACCATATCAAGCCATCTGAAATACGTAGAAAACAAATTCAAAATCAAATTAGATTGACTAAATTTAAAAAATGATAAACACTTTTATCGTTTTTGATTAAACCATACTATTTATGGTAGTAATATCGTTTCCAAATAAGCGATTGATATATAAAACAACACATCTATTAAGATTTAAAATAATCTTATTTCCGTAAAAAATTTAAGGAGAATAAATGGCAAGAAGAGACTTGTTATCAGAAGCAATCGCAGATGCGAAGGCTGTAAAAGAAACTGCATTAGCAAATGCGAAATTGGCTTTAGAAGAAGCGTTCACACCAAAACTTCAATCTATGATTTCTGCTAAATTAGCTGAAGAAATGGATGATGAGATGGAAGAAATGGGTCATGAAAAAGAAGAAGGTTACCACGAAGAAGAAATGGAAGAGCCGGGTGATGAAACTTTAGCGATGGCTGATGAAATGGATGACGACGAAGATTTAGAAGAAATCCTAAGAGAATTGGAAATCGGTGAAGGTTACCACGAAGAAGAAATGGAAGAAGAAATGGAAGATGATTTAGAGTTAGAATCAATTATTCGTGAACTTGAAATGGAAGATGCACATGAAGAAGAAAAAGAAGAAGGTATGCATGAAGAAATGGATGATGATGAAGAACTTGATTTGGATGAGGTAATCAGAACTCTAAGAGAAATGGCACATGAAGAAGAAATGGAAGAAGAAATGGAAGATGATTCAGAAGAAATGGGTCATGAAGATGAATTGGACGAAGCTTATAAAACTATTGAAAGTTTAAGAGCTACTATCAATGAAGTAAATCTTTTAAACGCTAAACTTCTATATACTAACAAATTATTCAGAACTTATGACTTGAACGAAAATCAAAAAGTTAAAGTACTTGAAAACTTTGATAGAACTTCATCTGTAAGAGAAGTGAAATTAGTATTTACTACATTGGCTGAAAATCTTAATGTAGCTAAATACAAAAAAGTAGTTGTAAGAGAAGGTTACGCTTCAAAAAGTATTAAAAGTTCTGCTCCTAAGAAGCAAATCATAACAGAAACAAATGATTTATCTTCAAGATGGAAAAAGTTAGCAGGATTAAAATAATTTAAAAACATTTAATTTATTAAGGATAAGTAATGAACATAAGAAACATTTTAAACGAAGGTTCATCTCATACATCTAAACTAAGAGAAGTAACAAATGGTTTAGTTGCAAAATGGGAAAAAACTGGATTATTGGAAGGGCTATCATCTGAGTTAGACAGAAATGGTGTTGCAACCCTATTGGAAAACCAAGCAAAACAATTGGTAAAAGAGGCATCTGTTAATGGTGTAGTATCTAATTCTGAAGAATGGGCTGGTGTAGCTCTACCATTAGTAAGACGTATTTTTTCTGAAATCGCCGCAAAGGATTTTGTAAGTGTACAGCCTATGAACTTACCATCAGGACTTGTATTTTATCTTGATTTCAAATATGGAACGGGTCAGCCTGGATTTACTACAGGTAGTGGAAAAGATTCACAAGCGGATTCTGTATTTGGTGTAACTGATACTACATCAGACCCATCTGGTGGTTTGTATGGTGCCGGTCGCTTCGGATACTCTATAAACGAACAGGTAAGTGCTGCACAAACACTTGCTGGCGCAGTTGGTACTAACAATTATACAACAGCATCACTTGGTGTTGCTGATTATAACTATGACACTACATTCTCCCAGTCGAATGCAGCTGATATCGCAAGTGGTGTTATTTCTAAGTTAACAATCCAAACTGCATCAATTGATGGATTTGATACAAAAGGTATCAGAGGGTTTAGATTGACTGGTGTTGATGACCAATTCCCACAATTTACTACTTTAAGTGGTGGAAACATCGTATTTGTTGCTAAAGATGCAGCATTCGGTAGTATTACTGTTAAGTATCACAAACAACCTACTGATATATCACGTGGTGATTTCGAACAAACAAAAGCTGGATTTAATGCAAGTCCTGAAACTGATTTGGAAATTCCAGAGTTGAACGTAGAAATGAAATCAGAAGCAATTGTTGCTAAAACTCGTAAGTTGAAAGCGCAGTGGACGCCTGAATTCGCACAAGACCTTAACGCTTACCATTCAATTGACGCTGAAGCAGAATTAACATCAATGTTATCTGAATATATTTCACAAGAAATTGATTTGGAAATTTTGGATATGTTAATTCAAGACGCTAAGACCACTGGGTTTTGGTCAACGCAAGTGGGTCGTGAATGGAATGGCTCGGCATTCGCCGATTATTCAACAACAGCAGCACAAGCATCATCTTTCAATCAGGGTGCATGGTTCCAGACATTGGGTACTGTAATTGCAAGTGTATCTAATAAGATTCACCAAAAAACACTTCGTGGTGGTGCTAACTTCTTAGTTGTATCTCCTGAAGTTGCGACTGTTATTGAATCAATTCCTGGATATGCTTCATCAGCTGATAATGGTGATGCACAATTCGCATTTGGTGTTACTAAGGTTGGTTCACTATCTAATAGATTCCAAGTTTACAAAAACCCATACATGAAAGAGAATGTAATCTTAATGGGATACAGAGGAAACCAATTCCTTGAAACTGGTGCTGTTTACGCTCCGTATATTCCATTGATTATGACTCCATTAGTGTACGACCCTAAATCATTTACTCCAAGAAAAGGTGTTATGACTCGTTACGCTAAGAAGATGTTACGTGGTGAATTCTACGGTAAAATCTTTGTAGATGGTTTACACAAAATTCAGTAATTAATTTATTGAAACATATTTTAAAGAGTGGCTCTAGGGTCACTCTTTTTTTATGCGATTTAATGAAACATTTTGACTATAGACATCGTATAATATAGTGTAGGGTGTTGGGAATTGTGGCTGTTATCATTGAATTATTTAAGTTAAAACATTATATATGAAATTTACAAAATTTGCAACAAAAGAAGAAGTAAAAAAATGGGAAGCTGAAGCACTTAAACCACTCATTAAAGAAAATGATGAGCGAATGGTACGAGCATATGTTGATTGTATGGATGATACAATTATCTGTGGAATTTCAGATAACTTATGTAAAGAACGGATGTTTAATATAAGGCAAGAAGCAAAAGCTTATATTGAGCAGTTAGAAAATGGTTTTTTGAAATTTGAAAAAGAAAGAGTTTATCTTTATGATTTAGATGATAATCTTGTTTCTGATAAAATTGTTTTAGGTCAATTTGGTTATTGTTGGATTATAGAGAATCAAGATGGTTCTGTTAAATTTGTCGGTTGTCCAAAAAGGCAGTCAACTCTAAATAAAAAAGGGTATAAAGCTAAAAGATACACAATAACGTTCAAAGCAATTTGGAATGGTGGAACTACAAAACTCAAAAGATTTACACGACCAATGTATAATTATGATTATATAGAACGTGAATTAACGGAGATTGATTTTACTCCACGTTACAATACTACTGATTCATGGGAAGAGCTTGTATGGAGAAATGATTCGTTTCATCGATTTGATTGGGTTAAACGATGTGAAACCATCGGTGGTTAGAAAAATTATTATTTTAAAGAGTGGCTTTACGGTCACTCTTTTTTTATGCCATATTCTAACCTTTAATATTTAATAAACCATATTTATAATAAAGGTTATTTTAAAACGGAGAGAATATGGCAGATAATAAATCTAAAACACCGCCAAAAGGCAATGTACGATTTTCGTTGAGTTTATCAGATGAGCAAAAATCGGCTAAATCACAAATATTAAAACACCCATTCAATTTTATAATCGGAAAAGCTGGTAGTGGTAAGACTTTATTAGCTTGCCAATTTGCATTAGATATGTTCTTCAAACGAAATGTAAATAAAATAGTTATAACAAGACCTACAGTTTCGACTGAAGATAATGGATTTCTTCCAGGTTCATTGGATGAAAAGTTAGAACCTTGGTTAGTTCCAATTCGCTCCAATATGCGAAAGGTCTATAACAAGCCACAGTTATTAGAGAAAATGGAAAAGGAAGAAGATATAGAATTAGTATCACTTTCACATTTTAGGGGTAGAACTTTTGAAGATTCCGTAATAGTAGTTGATGAATTTCAAAATCTAACAAAGCAACAATTAAGTATGGTATTGGGGCGTGTTGGTAAGGGTTCGACTATGATATTATGTGGTGATAAGCATCAAATTGATTTAAAATACAAAAACGATTCAGCTATACATGAAGTTCCAAAATTAAAAGGTTGTAAATGGGTTTACGATGTTATATTAAAAGATAATCACAGACATGAATCATTAGATGAAGTGTTGAGGTTATTAAACGAATATTAATATGGTACATATTTATAATAAAACGGAGACTTAAATGGCAGTAAATATCCCAATATGGCCAGGCTCATCATCCTTTTTTGCAGGTGATACATCATTTGGTTATTATGATTTAGATTCAGACTTTATTAGTGATGTTGATAAGGTATCATCTTGGTGTGCCAAACGGCTTGGGTATCCAATTGTTGACATAGAATTGCAAGATATTAACTTTTATACTTGTTTTGAAGAAGCAATAACTGAATATTCATCACAAGTTAACCAGTTTAATATAAGAGAAAATCTTTTAAATCTGAAAGGGGCATCTACAAGTTCAAATTTATCCCAAACTGAGCTGAATGGAAATTTAGGTGGTATTGTATCGTTAGCTAAGGATTACGGTAGTGAGGCTGGTAGTGGTGGTAGAGTAACCTATTATACTGGCTCATTTACACTATCACAAGGTAAGCAGGTGTATGATTTAACAGATTCATCATCAGTATCACTTGAAAATGGTACGGTTGGTGTTGATGCGATAGAAATTAGAAAAGTATTACATGATGCCCCACCAGCAACAACTCGGTATACCGACCCATCCATTGGAACTGGGTTGGGTTCGGACCAGATGATAGATTCGTTTGGGTTTGGCAACCAGTCATCAGGTGTATCATTTATGATGCAGCCGATGTATGATGATTTACTTAGAATTCAAGCAATTGAGTTCAACGATATGATACGTAAGTCTCAGTATGGGTTTAATATACAAAATAACAGAATACGGATATTTCCAATACCATTAAAATCTGATAACAACACTAAGGTTTATTTTCACTATATATTAAATAGTGATAGAACTAATTCAGTCGTATCCACTGGTACTGTATCTGATTTTTCAAATGCGCCATTTGATAGAATATTATATAAGCAAATCAATCATGTTGGTAAACGATGGATACAAAAATATACATTGGCATTAACAAAAGAAATGCTAGGTGCTGTAAGAGCTAAATTTAGTTCAATTCCAATTCCAAATGCGGATATCACGTTAGATGGGACTGATTTAAGAAGCGAAGCCGCAACTGAAAAGGAAATATTAATTTCAGAACTAAGAGAGAACTTAGAAGCTACATCTAGGAAAGCACTATTGGAAGCACAGCAGCAAGAATCTGAAGCGATGGAACAAACACTAAATAGAGTTCCAAGAGCTATTTATATAGGGTAAATATGGCATTATTTTCTGGACATAGGGATATGTCATTATTCAGAATTGTAAACAAAGAATTGATTAATGATATAATAGATACAGAAATTTATTATTACAAAATAATAATAGATGAAACTAAGACTAATATGTATGGTGAAGGTAAGGATAAAACATATTACAGTCCAATTAAAATACCAACATTAATAGATAGAAGTAACGCTGAGTTTACATTTGATGAATTTGGAACATCATATACTCGTGGTGTAACATTCGCATTTTTAAGAGATACTTTAGTTGATAAAAATGTATTTCCAGAAATTGGTGATGTTATTGAATGGAATAATGAACATTTCATAGTTGATTCAAATACACAAAATCAGTTTGTAGCTGGTAAGAATCCAGATACATGGGATGGTGGTGATACACAGGGTTATAATGTATCTATAATACTAAATACACATACCGCTAGAAAATCACAATTAAAGATACGTGATGATTTTAGATTTGGTATAAATGATGATAATAATGATTTACCAATAGGAATATGATATGTCTAGAAAATACAGAACGCCATCTGATAAGGTAGATTTAAAAAGAACTGAAAGCTCATTTTCGGATGATGTAAAACTAAATAAAGCAAGGCAAATAAGAAGAAACGATGATACCAAAAACATTTCAGTAGGTATCTATGATATAGATTTAGCATTTAAAGATTTCTTGGAAATGGATATAAAACCAACTATAAAGGAAGATGGTAAATTTATACCAGTGCCGGTGTTATATGCTAGTTCTGAAAATTGGGTATCGGCTCAAAAGAATGGGTATGTGCGTGATAATAATGGCAAAATAATTACACCATTAATAACATTTAAAAGAAACTCCGTAGATGTAAACACAGACTATGCTAAGTTAAAGGTTTTGACTGATAATGATACATCAAGAACATTTGTAAGAAAATATACAAAAGAAAACAGATACGATGCGTTTTCACAATTGATAGACCAAAAGCCAGTAAGTGAATATTATGTGGTTGATACACCTGATTATGTAAATATATCATATGATGTTATTATATGGTGTGATTATATGGAAGATTTAAATAAATTGGTAGAGCAGATTATTTATTTTCAAGGTGGCACATTTGGTCAGAGATATAAATTTGAAATAAAAGGTGAATCATATTCGTTTGAAACCACAAACGGTGTTGGTGATGAGCGTATTGTAAGAAGCAATGTAACATTAACAACAAAAGCATATATCATACCTGAAAATAGAGGGCATAGTATCAATACACAGAAATCATTTGGTACATCCAAAATTGTATGGAAAACTAAATTAGATAAATAACTTAATGGTATATTTATTATATAAAAGAGAACACACTAATGGCAGCAGGTAAATATTCATTCGTAATAGAACAAGGCAGTACTGTAGACTTTGAAATAGTTTACAAAGATTCAAATTCAGATGTAGTAGATTTGACTGGATATCAAGCTAGAATGCAGATACGACCATCAATCGGGTCACCCACAGTACATATGACTTTATCATCAAGTTTAGACCCATGTGGTACAGGTCTAAATATGAGTGGTTCAAGTGGTACTAACCCACCTACATCAGGCTCAATCGGGTTATTTATATCAGCAGTATCATCATCTTTATTAGATTTTAGTGAAGCTTTTTATGATTTGGAAATTGCATCTGGTAGTGGTAATTGTTCTATTGTTACACGAATATTAGAAGGTAAAATCCGATTATCTAAAAACATAACGCTGGGGTCTTATTAATGGCTGGTAAAATAGATGTAAATGTAAATCAGAATAATAATCAAGTTATTTTAACTCAAAACACAACTAATGTCGTTGAGGTTAAAACGCTCGGACCACAAGGTCAGCGTGGTGCTACTGGTGTAATACCACAAGGTACATTATCATCATCAGCACAAATAGCAAATGATATTAGTGGCTCTTTTACTGAAGCAAGCGGTGGGTTTAGTAGTAGGATTACTACGTTAGAAACATCAGGTGGTGGTGGTAGTGGTATATTTTCACCAACTGGTTCTATCTATTCAACAACCAACGACTTGCATATAACAGGCTCATTATCAATCACCAAAGTATTACATTTAGATGGTGGTGATATAAGAAGTGAAACTAATAGGTTAATATTAAGTAGTCCTAATAATGGTATACGATTAAAAGCAAATGATAGTGGTGATAAGAGTATTGAGCTAGAAAGTAGAATAACAGATATATCAGCATCTACTAATATTATAATAAATACACCTGCATTAATACCATATGAAACTTCAGTAGTTAGTTTAGGAACATCAGTACGTAGATACAAAGATTTATATATATCAGGCGCAATAACAGCTAGTAGCTATACTGGCTCATTTGTAGGCGATGGTAGTGGTATAACTAATGTAACTTCCACAGTACCACAAGGTACATTATCATCATCAGCACAAATATCTACTGAAATTAGTGGTGCATTCAACACACCATCAGCATCATTCAGTACACGTGTAACCACTTTAGAAACATCAGGTGGTGGTGGTAGTGGTATATTTTCACCAACTGGCTCTATCTATTCAACAACAAATGATTTACAAGTAACTGGCTCTCTAAACGTGTCATCAGTTATACGGTCAAGCGAATACCAAACATTGGGTAATCATAATATTGGTTTATTTGATGATTCTACTAATAAACTTAGATTTGCATTTGAAAATAATACAGCAATTAGTTTAGGTAAAAGTGGGGTAAATTCTATAGAGCTATTGGGTACTGTAACCGCAAGTGGTGATATTAGCTCAAGCGCATCAGTAATTGGATTGAGTGGTTCGTTTGATATTTTAAAAGTAGAAGGTAGTGGTTCTAATATTTTAGAAGTGGTTGGCTCGGTTGGTGATTTATTTACCATATCGGATTCTAAGACTGGCTCACTATTTACCGTTACAGATATATCATCAATACCACACTTTGATATCCAATCCAATGGTGATATATTGATAGGCTCAACACCCAAAAGTATATACACCACATCACAAATTATATCAACAAGTAATACACTAACACAGTCATTATTTTCAATAAATACAGCATCATATGATGGTGCTTTTTTTGACTATACGTGTACATCTGCATCAAATATGAGAGCTGGTAGTATATCATCAATATGGTATTCTGGTGGTAGTGGTGTTGTATTTAATGAAACTACAACGGCTGATATAGGCGATACATCTGCATTTAACATATTAGTAAACATATCACAATCAAAAGCACATTTACAAGTACATACAGATGGTGGTTGGAAAGTAAAAACGATTATTAGAAGTATATAAAAAATATAAATATGTCTATAACAATAGGTACGCCAAAAACTACAACAGATAATCTACTTTTTTATTTAGATGCTAATAACCCTAGATGTTATATAAGCGGGTCTTCTGTTTGTGATAATATTATCGATAAATCCACAGAAAAAGTAAACACATTAACAAATGGTACATCATTTAATGGTAGTGGTTTTGTATTCGATGGTAACGATGATTACATAAATTTAGATTTATCAAACTTAACAACAACATCAAATACATACCCATATTCGGTTGAAATTCTTTTCAAATCTGATGATATATCAAGTAACGATAGATTATTCAGTAAAGTTAATTCAATAGCGAGTAATGATGCATTATCCATAGGGATATTATCAGGTGGTTTACCTAAACTGAAACTATATGATGGTAATTCTGAAATAACAACAACCAATACTATCATTGCTAATAATGTATGGTATCACCATATCATCACATTTAATACCACAGGTACAGCCGTAACGAGTTATCTTAATGGTGAATTTGAATTAAATACTACTGTACAACCTACAGCATATATCAACTTTTCAGATATGAGTTTGGCGGCCCCATACGATTTACAGTTCGGTGGATTTTGGGATGGTGAAATTAGTATATTTAAAATATATAATAAAGAATTATCACAATCGGACGTTACACAAAATTACAATGCTATAAAAAGTAGAATGTAGGTTTGTGTTTAATATTTTATATTTATATAAGTAATTAGTTGGAAAGTGAAAACTAAAGTATTATGGCAAACGAATTTATAATAAAAAACGGGTTTTTTTCAAATGGTAATTCGCAAATAACAGGCTCACTAAATGTAAGTGGTATTATATTTGGTACATTATCATCATCAGCACAAATAGCAAATGATATTAGTGGCTCTTTTACTGAAGCAAGCGGTGGGTTTAGTAGTAGGATTACAGCTAATACGGTTATAACTACTAAAACCTTATTATCATCATCAGCACAAATAGCAAATGATATTAGTGGCTCTTTTACTGAAGTAAGCGGTGGGTTTAGTAGTAGGATTACTACGTTAGAAACTACACCTGGTGGTATATTTATAACAACCGGCTCTAGCGAAAACACTACAAACAATGTTGAAATAACAGGCTCACTCAAAGTTACAAATACAGTAAGTGCTAGTTTTATAGGTAATGGTAGCGCCTTGACTGGAATCGTAGCAGTTGCGGGCCCGGCGGGCCCGAATAGTTCTATTCAGTTTAATGATAGTGGTGCAACAAGTGGTAGTTCGCAATTTATATTTAATAAATCAAATGGACACGTCACTGCCGTATTATTTAGTGGTAGTGGTGCCGGCTTAACAGATGTGCCTGCTGATGTAGAGCGGTTTTATTTAGAACGAATTGAAACCATCAATAACCCAACATCATCATATATTGAATATTTCTCAAAACCACAAAACAGTACCGAAATTGAAAATACAGCGAGCGTTTCTGGTGGTACATACTTTTTAGAATGTTCTGTATTATGTAGAAATACATCACTTGGTGGTCGTGTATTTATAAATCCTAAAATTGATTCAACAAATGTATTTAGTAAGCCATTTGCTAGAGAACCTAAAAGTTCAGAAGATATATTCTATGTATGTATAAGTAAGCGTATAACACTATCAGCAGGTGACAGAGTGGTACAATTGCAACTAGCTAATAGTGGTAGTGGTACTGCTAGGATATTCGAAGCAAATATTCAATTAACAAAGGTATAATATTATGATAGAATTTTCAGAATTTAATATTGCAAATACTACAGGTTCACTCGTTATAATATCAAGTTTAGATAACTTTAATCTACCAAGTGGGTCTGTTAGAAATGTATTTTCATCGGAAAGCGGTTCATTTTCAATGGCTGATATAGTTAATAATAATGAAATTGAAACTTTATTACAGAGTGGTTCTATATCCATAACAGATGATAGTGGTGGTATAGTTCAAACAACAACACCTTTATATGGTAATGTATACACAATAATAACACCACCGGCATTTGATGTAACACAAAACAATTATAACCCATCGGGATGGTATAATTCTAAAATAGTAAATCTAGAACCATCTGGTGCTGCTGATAGATTTATTGGTGGGTTTCAAGCGACATATGATGGTGATAGAAAAACTATTAAAAATATATCAACCACTCGGCAAGTTGCTATGTTGAATAATAATGGCTCAAATCTTGAACAAAATCGTATATTGTGTCCAGAAAATTCAACATCATATATAAGACGCGCCAGTTCTGCCACATTTTATTACGATGGTAGTTTACAGCGATGGGTATTTATAGCATTCGAAAAACCATAAAAAATGAATTTGTATAGAAAAGACATAGGAGTACCGTTTATTAACGAAAAAGTTAGTGGTGTATATCCGTATCAATATAGCGATGAACCTATAGAGGGTTGGGATAATATTTCATTATCAGATGGTATTTGTAACAACGATTTGTATGGTGAATACGCTGCAGATTATGTTAGAGCTACAAAAGAGATAGCTCTACTGTTTGAAGCTAAAGAAGGTTTAGATGAAACTGAAAAGTGGAATAACTGTACTTCTATGGAAAAGATGTGCTTGGCTAAACGAATGATAGTAAATTCTGAAAAGTTAAGATTGGAAGTTTACAGTTCGGATATTGACTCATATAACTTCAACATACACGCTGAAAATTCAATCCAATGTAGGCGATTACGAATAGATACGGCTAAAATGAGAATAGGTTATAAGATAAGTGTAAGTAACCGGATTGATTTATTTACAAATATTCAATCTATGATTAATACTTATATAAATGTAAATGATTATTCGCTAACCAATTGGATGAATGTTGATTTTTTAGATAAAAGTTATTACACATCTGAGCTTACTGATTTATATACTTCAATTGTTCAAAATGGAATATATTAATTATGACAGTTTTCCAAAAAATAACGAATAATACAATTACCGGCTCATTTGATGGCACATTCGCTGGCGGTGTTACAATAACCGGAACAAATATCGTACAGCTAAACAACACAAAAATAGTAGATGTATCATCGCCATCGGATATACCAGCTACGTTAGAAGATAACACTACTTATGTAATTAGGGGAACTGTTACAATACCAAGTGGTTCTGAAATTACAACAAGCACCAATAGTGCTATTATAGGATTACATCGGGATAAAGATAAATTAGTTTATACTGGGCCTGGTAACTTTATAACAGTTTTAGATAATACTGTATTGTTAAAGGACTTAGGGCTTTCAACTACAAATGTTAGTAGCTGTGTTATTACTGCTAGTAATGTATCTTCAAGTGGATACAATGATAGTCGTGATGAAATGATATCAATAATAAACTGTCAGTTTAGAAATGTAAAAGGTAATCTAATAGATTTACAAGGGTTCGACTTAGTCGATATTAGTAATAGTACATTTTTTTATTGCGAATCGCCAATATTTGGCTGTAGGTTTCAAGATGTATCTAAATTGGAAATAAGTTCTTGTGAATTTATTAGATGGTTTGATGAAACAAGTTTACCAAGCCCTAGTGGGTACTCTACAGCTAAAATGATAGAACTAGCTGAAAACAACCTATCATCCTTTGGTGCTGTAAACATAAGTGGGTGTATTATACATCCACAACAAACACAATATGGGTTATATATAAATTCAGGCTCAACTACTGGGTTTGGTACGGTGGCATCAAACGCATTTGTTGATACTGGCATTACTACTGGTGGATTATTAGGCGGAAGTACATATGATAGTAGCTCAATGCTTGCATTTGATGTCGGTTTAAATAGAGGCATTTCCGATAGTAACTCATTTTCATATGGTTATCAAGTTGGAACGGATTCTCAAGCCGCATCAACAACATATACGCAAATACAAATATCTAATTTCGTAACACAAGCAAGTACACGAATGTCAGCTAGTTCACTTGGGATAAGTTATGTTGGTGCTAAACCACTAAATATAAGTATGAATATAAGTGCTGGGTTGGTTGTTGGTGGTGGTAACAATCAGCAGTTTGATATAGCATTATATAAAAATACAACATTGGTTAGTGGTAGCGTTCGTCGTATCGAATTAGATACTTCTGAAGAGGGTATTATAGATTCATTTGCTTTAATTAATGTAGTCCAAAACGACTTATTAACAGTTTATTATAAGTCACCAACTAACGATGGGTTCACATTACAAAATTTTACTATAAAAATAAAAGAATAAATTATGAAAGAAACACAAGTTATAAAATTCACAGATGGTGAAATGAAACAAATTAATGATTTCAAAACAAAATTTTCAGAAATAACTGCTAAACTTGGTGAAGTTGAAGTGGAAACCATATTGGTGGAAAAGCAGATGGAATCTTTAAAGAAATATAAGGATGGTCTTAAATCGGATTACATAAAGTTAAGAGAATCTGAAGTAAAGTTAGCAGGTGAACTAAAGAAAAAATATGGTGAGGGTGAGTTGGATGTAAATACAGGTGTATTCAAATCAGCTAATTAGTAATCGTTTTGTATCAATCTAATATACTTATAGTATATACACAACAATAATAATCAAGGGAGAAAATAAATGTCTGAAAGAATAGTAAGTCCTGGTGTATTTACACGAGAAAAAGATTTATCGTTCCTACCGCAAGGAATTGGAGAAATAGGGGCTGCGCTTATCGGCTCTACAGTAAAGGGGCCCGCATTTGTACCAACACAGGTCGAATCATTCCAAGAATATCAGCAAGTATTTGGTGGATTAACAGAAGATTCATATCTACCATACACAGCTAAAAACTACTTAGAAGATGCCGGTACTGTTACAATTGTTAGGGTATTAGGTTCAAGTGGATATACCTTAGAAAACCCAATCGCTTTACAAATATCATCATCACAGGGTCAAAAAGTTGCGGCTATATTACACCCAACGTTTAATGTAACATCCGATGCTGATGTTTTCATAAGTAGCGTAGCCACAGATTTAAATAGTGGTGTTAATTCAAATGTAACTGCATCGTTATTTTCATTAACGTTATCGGGCTCAGAGGTTAGTGCTGCAAGTTTCACTGCATCTTTAAACCCAACAAACACAAACTACTTTACAAAAACATTTGGATTTTCACCAAAAGGAAATCAAAAAGCTTATACATACACAAACTTCAAAACATTCCAATCAGCATCATTTGCGACAGGTGAATTGGTAACACTTACACCATTAACATCATCTGATATTGATTATTCAAAAGCATATACTGAAGCATCAACTCCTTGGGTTACATCTCAAAAAGTAGGTGGTGTTACAACCGATTTGATTAAGTTCCATACACTATCACATGGTACAGCAACCAACTATGAATTCAAAATAGGTATTCAAGATGTTAAAGCGGCGGGTACTGTTCCTGGTTCTGAGTATGGTTCATTTACAGTAGTGGTTAGGCGTGTAGACCAAGACAAAATTAATGGTTCGCCATTCGTAGGTGTAACTGATTCCGATATCAGACCGAACATTGTTGAATCATTTCAAGGTGTAAACTTAGACCCAGATTCACCTAACTATATCGTTAGAGTAATTGGTGATAAATATATAACCGTTGATGCTAATGGGAAACTTTCAACAAATGGTGATTATGTAAATAATAGCAAAAATATTAGAGTTGAAGTATCAGATGGTGTTGGGAATGGTGGTATTGACCCATCATTAGTACCATTTGGATTTGCTGCATTACAAAACCCGTTCGGTACAGCTTTTACAATCCCATCACCAACGTATGTTTCAGCACAAACTATTAACAGTACTTATAACGCTAAGAAATTCTTTGGGTTTGATTATGATTTATCAGTTACCGATAACTTATCATTTCTACTACCAACTCCAGATTCATCAACGGCTACAGTTGGAACTGCATTTAACTTGGGTGATTATAATCAATCAGCTGACGCTAACTTTCCAACACCCACATCACCATATAGCGGTTCGATAGATTTAACAACCAATACCGCATTGGTATCTAAGAAATTTATAGTACCATTCCAAAGTGGGTTCGATGGATTCAAGCCGAGTAGAACGGTTTCAGTTGGTTCAGCAATCACCGCTGGAAATACACAAGGATACGATTGTTCATCGGCAACAGCAGCAGGTACTGTTTCGTTTAGAAAGGCTATAAACGCAGTATCAAACCCAGATGAATTTGATATGAATATGATGGTAATACCTGGACTTATCCATAGATTACATTCATCGGTAACTACATACGCTAAAGATATTTGTGAAGATAGACAAGATACATTCTTTGTAATGGATGCATCGGCATACGCTGATAACATATCAACAACTATCAACACAGTACAATCTTTTGATTCAAACTACGTAGCAAGTTACTATCCTTGGGTTAAGATATTAGATACGGATAAGAATAAGCCAGTATGGGTTCCGCCATCAGTTGTACTACCTGGCGTTATAGCATTCAATGACCAAGTGGCAGCAGAGTGGTTTGCGCCAGCCGGATTGAATCGTGGTGGTTTAACGAATGTTATTGAAGCTAAAACCCGATTGACTCGGAATGAGCGGGATACCTTATATGAGGGTAGAGTTAATCCAATCGCTACATTCCCAGGACAGGGGGTAACTGTATTTGGACAGAAAACACTACAAGCTAAACCATCGGCATTAGATAGAATCAACGTAAGAAGATTGTTGATAGCAGTTAAGAAATTTATAGCATCATCTACAAGATTCTTAGTGTTTGAACAAAATACATCAGCAACTAGAAATAGATTCCTATCGATTGTAAATCCGTATTTAGAATCAATTCAACAAAGACAGGGGTTGTTTGCATTTAGAGTAGTAATGGATGAAAGTAACAATACGCCAGATGTAATTGATAGAAACATTATGGTAGGTGAGATATTCTTACAACCAGCTAAAACGGCTGAATTTATTGTATTAGATTTCAACATTTTACCAACAGGCGCTGCATTTCCTGAATAAAAAAATAAATGATGTATATTTATATAAAAGAATAGATAATAACGGAGAAAAATAAATGGCACAATTATTAGACCCTAATGAGGTAATGTTCACATCCTTTGAACCAAAGATGTCGAATAGATTCATTATGTATATTGAAGGGATACCTGCATATTTAATTAAAGCAGCAAACAGACCGGAAATTTCAAATGGTAAAGTTACCATAGACCACATTAATGTTAAACGGTACGTTAAAGGTAGAAGTGAATGGTCAGATGTAACAATATCATTATATGACCCGGTTGTCCCATCTGCAGCACAAGCCGCAATGGAGTGGGTTCGTTTACATCATGAATCTGTAACTGGTAGAGATGGGTATTCGGATTTCTATAAAAAGGATATTACTTTTAATTCATTGGGGCCGGTTGGTGATAAAGTTGAAGAATGGACATTGAAAGGTGCATACATTCAAACGGCTAAGTTTTCAGATATGGATTATACGGGTGAGGATTTAGCAACTGTTGATTTAACACTTACATACGATTACGCAATACTACAATACTAATATTCGGATTGGTTAAATAATTAAAAATTAAAAAATGATACCCTTGGCTTATGTCAAGGGTTTTTTACGTTATAAATTATTATTTTTATATTTATATTAAGATAAAGTAAGTTTCAAAAACGGAGTTATAAACTATGAGTAACGAATTACAAGATGATTACAAAAAGCCAATATCTAACCAAGAAATGGTAGAGTTAGCAAAGCAGCAATACAGTAAATCACAAATTTCTGAATATAAGTTCCCTACAGAAATTATCGAACTACCATCAAGAGGTCTATTATATTCAGAAGATAACCCACTATCAAGTGGTAAGGTTGAGATGAAGTATATGACAGCTAAAGAAGAGGACATACTAACAACACAGTCTTACATCAAAGATGGTTCTGTATTGGATAGATTATTTAAATCTCTAATAGTTGGAAATGGTGATGGGGTATCTATCAAATATGAAGATTTAGTTACAGGTGATAAAAACGCAATAATGATTGCTGCACGTATATTGGGGTATGGGAAAGATTACGAAGTTGAAATAGCTGACCCATTTTCAAATAATAAACAAACGGATGTTATTGATTTAACACAATTTGAAAACAAAGAATACGATGGCTCACATCAGATTGAAAAGTATAGAAACGAATTTGAATTTCAACTACCACATTCAAATAGAACCATAACGTTTATGGCTATGACCGAAAAGGTTGAAAAACGAGCAAAACATCAATCTGATACTATAAAGAAGAAAAATCGAAAGTTAAGAGATAACACATCAAGAGAGCTAACGACTAGACTTAAAAATATGATACTATCGGTTGATGGTAATTATGATAAAAAGGATATAATTAACTTTGTTGATAATGAGTTATTCGCTATAGACTCAAAAGCTCTTAGAAAATATATAAATGAAGTTATACCAGATGTGAATTTAATGTATGAATTTATTTCAGAAGAAACTGGTGAAGGGAGGGAAATGGTGATGCCAATGGGCATTACGTTTTTTTGGCCATCATCCAGCATATAGAAAACACCTACATAGTCATATTTTTGATTTGATATTTCATGGTAATGGTGGTTTCACTTTTTCAGACGTATACAATATGCCGATTTGGGCTAGAAAGTTTTATATCAATAGAATAATTGAATTCAAAGAAGAAGAGCAAAAACTCCATGAAACGGAAGCTCGTAAAATAAAATCAAAGACAAGATAAGAATACCCAACAGATTTGTTGGGTATTTCTATATTTATATAATAGGAGAACCAAATATTATGAAAATCAAAAAATCAAAATTAATAGAAACTTTTCAAAAAATGGGTATGGCTGAAAATATTATATCCAAAATATTTAATAAGGTGTTATCAAAAAATAAAGTTAAAAAGCTTGATAAAGCAATCACACAGATTGATGATGAAATACTTGACTTATTAAAACACACACCTGAATTATCAGATGAAGAACGTACTACTTTGGAACGCGAACTTGGAATAAAATGAGTTAAGAAATGGATGAAAACATAAATCCCGATTTAGCAGATGAATTAAACGAGCGTTTAAAAGAAGTGGTATCCACAAACGCGGAACTTTTAAAAGGTACACGTATATACAATACGCTATTAGACCAAATAGCTGATAATAATCTTACTATAAATAACTATATAGAAAACGATGTTGAATTTACATCATCACTTATTGATAAAAATGAAAAGCTATTAGAATTGGTGGATAAGCGTGTTATCGCAACTCAAGAGCGGAATGATTTAACTAAAAAACACTTAGATAATCTAAAGGATTCTGTAGGTCTTAATAATGAGGTTTTTGAACTAATAAAAAAAGGAGCGTTTGCAGCACTTGGATTTATGGTTCTAGCGAAAGTGGTTAGCTTTCTAAAAGATATGGTTACAAACACCATAAAGATGCAAAAGGAAATGGGTGTTGGTGTAAAGAACGTAATGGCGTTTGAAGCTAATATAGTTTTAGCAAAAGCTAGTGTAAATGGTTTGTTATTTAGTATGGATGAACTTAGGGAAGCCTCATTAGCAGTAACTGAAGTAACTGGCAATATATTAGTACCACCCGAGACAATTAGTGAAGTTGCCGAACTTAATGCGTTATTGGGTGATACATCCACAGCAGTATCATTACAACGTACTTTAGAAAACGCTGGGGTTGATGCTGGAGTATTAACCGATAATATTAAAGAAATGGCTAGTTCTATGGGAGTTGATGCCGGTTCAGCTATGGAATATCTGGCATCAAATCAATTAGAACTTGGTGGTTTAACAGAACAACAAATACTAAAACGAGCTGAAGAAGGTTTGATGTTGAAAAAGATGGGTGCTGATATGAAAGAATTAAACAGATTAGCATCTGAATCTTTGGATATCGAAACATCCCTTAGAAACGAAATGAAATTAAGAATGATGACTGGTAAAGAAATCAATCTTAATGAACTAAGAGCAGCACAAGCGAGTGGTGATGTTGTTGCATTGGGTAAAGCACAAGCAAACTTGGTATCTCAATTGGGTGATGATTTACACAATAATTTACAAGTACAACGTATGATAAGTGATGCCACTGGTATGAGTACAGAACAATTGTTAAATTACGATAATGCTAGTAAAGAAAACACTAAAACTCAAGATGAGCTATTAGCAATAAAAGAAAAACATGGATTAGCGGATATAGACCAAGCAAAACAGCTACAAACTAATCTAGCGATGGATGAGGCTAGAGTTCAGACTATGAAATCATTAGCAATTCAAGGTGGTATAGCTTTAGGGATTATTGGTGTGGTTGTTGTAGCTATGAAGAAGTTTGGAGCTTTAGGTGGTGGTAAAACTAACCCAATATCCAACTTTATAAAAAGTATGGGTAGTAAACAAGTTTTAATGGGTGCCGCAGCAATGTTAATTATTTCAGCATCATTAATGGTTACAGCTAAGGCTCTAAATGAATTTAATACAGTAGAATGGGAAAGTTTGGGTATGGCTGGTCTTGCGTTACTTGGGTTGGTTGGTTCAGTTGCAGCATTGGGTGCTGTTATGATGAGTGGTATTGGTGCGGTTGCTATTTTAGCAGGTGCAGCGGCATTACTAACAATAGCTGGTTCTATGGTGGTATTGGGGGCTGGTATACAACTTATCGGTAATAATATAGGTAGTCTTGAAAATCTCGTACCAATGTTATCATCATTAGTATTATTATCACCCGGTCTATTAGCACTATCTGGTAGCTTAACAATTCTAAGTGGTTCTTTATTGGGGCTATCTGTTGGATTGGCAGCAGTATCTATATTTCTACCAGTATTAGGTGCTTTATCAAATATTGGTTTGATAGGTGGTGGTGGTGAAACTCAAGAAACCGATAATGGTATGGGTGAATTATTAAATGAAGTTAAAGGTTTAAGACGTGATATTCAAACACAACCAATAATGATAAATGTAGATGGTAAGGTAGTATCAGCAATATCAAAAGTACAAAGTAGACAAATGAGTGTAAACACAACCGGATATGGGAGATAATTAAATGGCATTAAAAGACTTAAAATCAGACCTTTCAAAATTTAGAATGCCAAAGAAAGACCCTTTGGTTAATAAAAAGGCTGAATCGGTAAATAAAAAAGTGAATCAAACACCATTGAGTTCATTAATAAAGTCTACACCCGATATTCTAAACCCAAATACCAATCCTACTAAACGGGGAACTACACCAGCTGATTTTGATAATTCATCTAACTTCTTAGGTGAAACTGACCCAAATAAAATGGATAACAAATCCAACTTCTTAGGTGAAACTACACCATCTGATTTTGACAACAAATCCAACTTCTTAGGTGAAACTAACCCATCTAAATTTGATAATGTATCTAATTTTCTTGGTGAAACTACACCATCTGATTTTGATAACAAATCTAATTTTCTTGGAGAAACTGACCCAAATAAGATGGATAATAGTTCTAATTTCTTAGGAGAAACTGACCCAAATAAGATGGATAATAGTTCTAATTTCTTAGGAGAAACTGACCCAAATAAGATGGATAATAGTTCTAATTTCTTAGGAGAAACTGACCCAAATAAGATGGATAATAGTTCTAATTTCTTAGGAGAAGCGAACGTATCAAACTTCAATAATATTTCTAATTTCTTAGGAGAAACTACACCATCTAATTTCAACTTTGAGCCAAGTCATGAAAAAACTGCTAAAACGCCAAGTGAAGTTAATTACTTATCAGATATACACGCTAGTGGGTTTACATCTAAATTTGGAAATAAAGATGATACTAAATTCATTGGAATAAATCCAAACAATACTATATTTGATAGTACCAATTCAAAGTTTAGTAATTTCCAAAATTCATTTCCAGGTATAAGTTTTACACCAGGGTATGGTAGCTTTAAACTAAATAGTAGTTCAACATCCGATACGCAAAGATATAACCCAGATAGGAAATATTATATAAATAATAATATAGCCACCGATGGAATATCACAACTACAAGATTTGAATGGCTCACCATCATTTTTAGAAAAAGCATACAATAAATTTAACCTAAAAGATGATTCATTCAATACAACGATTCCATTTTTAAATCATCCATTAATACTACGTGGTATTCAGAAAAAGAATGGTAATCCAGAAGATTACGGACAGTTTGGATTATCCTTTGATGATGGGTTTATAAGAGGTGGTACAATATCATCAACGACACGAGCATTAGTTGATACTGCACGAATTGGTTCTTGGTTGTTATCACCAAAGGGTCAGTTATGGAGTATTAAGCAAGTTGGAATGCAGAGGTTAAACAAATCAAACAAAATATGGACACCCGCTAATTTACTTACAGCAGTTGGTATACAGCACTTAGGATTAAAGCCAAATAGAAGTGGGTTATTACCATTTAATACACCATTAAAACGTGAGGGTGGCGCTGGTGAAAAATTAGAAAATATATACAGATTAGATGGAATTTCATATCGTAAGCCAGTAGTTAGGGTTGGATTACCACTAGCCGGTGGTGGTGATTTGATAGGTGGGTTTGATTCATTTTATGGTATTGGGTTAACTGTTACAACTAGATATGATGATACGTTTGATAACGAGTCAAAAAGAAGTGCTGATGAAAAGGCCGAATACAATCAGAAGTTTGACCCATTTATCAACAAAAAAGCAAACTTACCACTACCCGGTATACAATTTATAGATACCTATGAAGAATCAATACCGAGCGCTGATGATGAAAAGAAAACGTTTGGTTTGGGTGGGATTGACCCTACACAACAAACTAATAAGAATGTAAAAATATCATCAGTTGTATCGGATGAACGTAATCTTGCTGATAATACACCTAATATAAAGAAATATGCTACCATTGCGTATGGTAACATACCCAATAGAGAAGCTGGTAGTACTGGATTTAATGACTTTAGAAGTTTATTATCATCTAATGATGTAAACAATAAGATAGCAAAGAGTGATAATTACAATGAATTCAATGTGAATACACGTACTAATTTCAGAGATACTGGTAAAATTGGTGCTAATAGAAGTGAATGGTGGTATACAAGTAAAAATTCAGCAGAAAATAATAACAATGACCGATATGATTTAATAAATGCAGACGATATTGGGGATTCTGAATTAAATGATTTAGTACATTTATGGTTTCAAGTAGAGGGTGGTAGTAAAAAAATACAATTTAGAGGAACTGCTAATAGTATTAGTGAAACATTTTCACCATCATGGGATTCTATAAAATATAATGGAAGAGCGGATTCAGCGCATAAATATTCATCTTTTGAGAGAAGTTTATCATTTGGTTTTAGGGTAGTAGCCACATCAAGAATTGAAATGAAGCCGATTTGGAATAAATTACAGAGGTTATCAACATACACAATGCCCACATACGATAATAGTGGTTTGGGGTATAAGGGTAATTTAATTAAATTTAGATTGGGTAGTTTGTGGAATAATAAACTAGCATTTATAGAATCACTTTCATATACTATGATTGATGATATGTCTTGGGAAATTTCAATGCTAGGTGGTAACGAACCAATTGGCGAATTACCAAAAGGTGTGGATATACAAATTGGCTTAAAAATATTAGATGACAAGATTCCACAGCTGAATCAAAAAGTATATGACTTTAATAGTATTAAAAATTGGAGTTAGCTTTAATTTATGGAACGGTACAATAAAATAGAAATAGAAAAAAATACGTTAGGTAAGCGGTATTATAAAACAGTTAGATATCCAGAAATACCCAAGTCGGTATCGGATATCTATATAGTTGGGCAAGCTGGTGATAGAATCGACCTATTAGCACAAAAATACTATAATGATATAACATTGTGGTGGATAATCGCCAGAGCTAACAATATAGGAAAGGGTGATTTGGTAGTACCACTGGGTAAGCAATTAAGAATACCAACAAACACAATAAAACTCGTTACAGAATTCAATAAATTAAATAGTTAAAGTTATGGCAGATTTTGATTTTAGTCCAGAGTTCAATGCAGATGTTAAATTAGAACTTGATAGGCGGATGGATTTAATAGCAAGTAAGGATTCAGAATGGAACTATAGAAAATATGCGTATTTTTACATCGAATCTATAAAAAGTACTATAACCGCTAACAATTCAGATAGTGATTTTTTACCAATATTTGCATTATTACCTGATGGCGATTTACGTATTGGGACTGTTGAACCAAGCGGATATTTAAAAGCATTTCATTCTGACGAAAATGATATAAGAACTTTGAAACCAGTGCTAACATCCGCTACGATAAAGGCGACTGGTGGTGGTGATTTATATAACGCTTATATATCTGAAGTTGATGTATCTTTTAAGGTATATACTTTAGATGATTTGGAAAAAGTACAAAATGAATTATTTACATTAGGTGCTAAAGTACGTGTAAGTTATGGTTGGTTAGGTGAAAATAATCCAAATATATTGAATGGCGACCTTATAATAAATGTTTACAACTTTGGATTTACAATGAGTTCCGATGGTACTTTCGATTGTAAAATAAATGGACTTACTGAGGGTGTATTTATGGGTAGTCAGAGTATATCGGGTACTGTAACTTTAAGTGATAGTGAAACAAACGCATTAGGTACTAACTCAGCAAATCCAGCAACACTACCACAAGCTTTATTATCAAAGGCATATTCGTTATTTGGTGTTACTGATGGTGATACTTCAAATGTGGGGGGTTTAGACAGCGTTGGAGCTATGATTAGTAAAGAAGATACTACTGATAAAACCGTATATTATATGTCTTTATTAAATGAAATCGTAAACACTAATGAACTTAAACAAATAGTAACACCATATATATCATTTGGCGATTTGGTTAAATTTATAAATAAAAGTGTAAATGATAATGAAGTTAGATTTAACTTTCATACTGATTCAAATTTAGTAGAGATAAAATCATCAACACCTGAAAGTATATATGGCTCCGCAGACCCACGAAAGTTTATATTCCCAAATAATATGGCTAAGTATGGTGAAAACTCTAACTTTGTACAAACCGTACCAAGTGATTATAAAATTCAAAATATATTGGTAAGTATATGGGTGGTATCGTTTTATTACGATAGCTTATCCAAACGAAAAAATGAAAAATTGATACCGCCAGATATGAGTTCTTTGATACGAGCGTTATCAAATGATATAAATAGATTATCGGGTGGGTTAGTAGATATACAAGTAGCACCAGAACAAGAAAGTGGTGAACCATCAAATACAAAATTCAAAAACAAATATCAGATATTTAATAATACAGAAGTTCAAAAACAAGAATCACCATCAGACCCATACCTATTTGAAGTTTTAAGTAAGAAGAGTATAGTTAAGGAAGTCAGTATAGATACTGATTTTGATGTTGATACTATGTTGATTATGTCAATAAATAGAGTAAAGCGTGGTGAATTTAATATAAAACCACTGGAAAAATTATACCCAACGTTAAGAAATAAATTAAATAATTTAAATAGATTTTTAGCACCACTACAACCACAACAGCAAACTAATACAGTAAATCAGCTGTTCGTTATACCAGGAGTAACACCCCCGAGTAAAGAAACAATAACTAAACTTAATATTATAGATACGGGTATAAGTGATAACAAAGCTACTAACGTTGCAGATATAATGCGTAAAGCTCTCACCGGTGATAATAATGAGGGTACGTTTATATCATTACCATTTTACATAAAATTAGGCGTTACATTGGATGGTATAAACGGCATTGGATTTCTCCAACCAATATCGGTTGATAGATTACCACAAAACTACAGAGATAATGTTAAATTTTTAATAACTGGCGTAGAGCATTCATTTGATGGTCAAGGTGGTTGGGAAACTAAATTAGATACCGCTATGAAAGTTGGAAAATAATATGGATAAACGACAGCGAGCATATTATACAAAAGGTCAGATTAACACTGGTTTAGAAACTGATGGTGGTGAATGGATGTTAATTGATGGGACTGAATACATAGGTCAATTTCACTCATATACTACAGATGAGGTATTTACAGAATCATCATTCGTAGATGGTATATCAAAAAAACTAATACCGTATGTAAACGTTGTTCTACTAAACCAGCAAAATGAAATTGGTATTGATTTAAACAAAAACTTTGAATATGATAATATCAAAACCTTAGATATAGTACAATCATCAAAACCAAATCCGGCAGTTGTACAACCTACTGATAAGGATAGAACAAACGGATATTTCACAAGATACTTTGCCTCAAAAGTAAATGATGATGAAATAATAGAAATAACACTAAATGATTTTAAGAATATAGGTTCTGAAAATGGATTGGATGGAAATTTATATAAAGTATTCAGCTTGAGGTGGAAAATAGCTGGACCTGTAAACGATGAATTCGATTTACTTGGTAATGTAACGGAATCTGGCATACTTGATACCAACATTAGAACTATCAATTTAAAATCACAAATATACCCATCTCTAAAACAAACAATTACAGATTTTTTAGAATTTTCTTACTAATTTTGAAACAAATCACAAACAGACATCGTATAATATAGTGTAAGAGGTTGGGAATTTAGCCTTGTTATTAACCCACTTAAATAAATCATACATTATGAAAATTATAGATATAATTATAAACGAAACAAAAGGGTATTATTGCCATGCAATTGAAGTGAGCGATACATATGAGATTAAATCAAAAGTTGAGCAAATAATCAGCAAATTTAAGTATAGCCACCTAGTAGAGGATATTATTGAATTTTTTGATACGATGTCAATTTACTATTTAGGTGAGAACCCAGAAATGGAAGAAGCCGTTTATGATTTCAACTTCAGAGAAAACATACAAAATACAATTTAATAAAAAAACTACGTTATGAAAACTAAGGAAATTTACTCGGTATCTGTACAAATTATAGATAGGGGAATAACATTCCCACTATTAAGAAAAATTGAAGTACATCCACCAATTGAAAAAAACATAAAAGCGTATCTAAATAAATATAAATATGCTATGGATTTAAGTAATAAATTCGATTTTGAGATAACATCATCAAGCTTAGTGGGATGGGGAACTGTATGATGCTTTTTTACATATTACTACTCATATTAAGTCCGTACATATTTTGGGTTGTGTTTTGGAAGTGTTTTGCTATAGGTATCCTTATAGTGAGATACTTTCGTAAAAAACTTTAACGTTTTCTTAACATTTAAAACTTGACTTTTTGATACTATTATCGTATCTTAGTATTGTGAGTTGATTTGGTGAGATTGTATTGTTTATTGAAAATTAAAAATTATAAAATGAAAGTTACAGGTTATACTTTAATTGATTTAGGTTATACACCAGCTTCGTGGTTTGGAGAAGCAATCCAAATAGCAAATGAAAACGGATTGGTGGGTGATGGTTTAATAACTTTTTTGGATACTATGGCTCCAACTGAAGTTCCAACAATCGAACCACATACTGTATCAGTACCGTTCCATAAAAATATTAAAGCAGAAACTGCAGATGAAATTTCTAATGTTGAATCTGTATTTAATACTATGAACGTATTGATGAAAACACCAACTGTGGTTGATGGTGTGGTTATGCCAGATGCATGTCCGACTGGAGCTATTGGTCAAATACCAGTAGGTGGGGTTGTTGTTACAAAAAATGCAATACATCCATCAATGCATTCCGCTGATATATGTTGTTCAGTTATGGCAACATCATATGGGGATTGTTTACCTAAAGATGTATTAGATGTGGCACATTCAATCACTCACTTTGGATGGGGTGGACGTGGGGATACTATGTTTGAGTTACCTATGGGACTTTTAGAAAAAATAAAAGGAAACTCATTCTTAAATGACCCACATACAATCAAAATAGCTAAAGAACATTTAGGAACTCAAGGAGATGGAAACCATTTCTTATTTGTTGGGGTTTCTGAAAACACTTCTGAAACATATATGGTAACACATCATGGTTCACGAGGGTTCGGTGCTCGTCTTTATAAAAAAGGAATGAAATTGGCTGAAAAGTTTCGTCAACAACTATCTCCTAACACTTTAAAGAAAAACGCATGGATACCTTATGATACACCTGAAGGTGTTGAATATTGGGAAGCATTACAAATTGTGCGTGAGTGGACAAAACTCAACCATACTGTGATTCATCAAAAAACTTGTGAGTTACTTGGTGTTGAACCTACTGTACGTTTTTGGAATGAACATAACTTCGTATTTAAAGTTGATGATTTATTTTATCACGCGAAAGGAGCAACACCACTTGATGATAAATTTGTTCCAGATTCATATGGTGGATTACGTTTAATTCCTTTGAATATGTCAGAACCAGTTTTGGTTGTTAAAGGTGAGGAAACCGAAACTAACCTTGGGTTCGCTCCACATGGTGCGGGTCGGAATGTTTCTCGGGCAGCTCATATCAAATCAAAAGTGGGACGTACATTTCAAGAAGTTTTTGACGAAGAAACTTATGGATTGGATGTTCGGTTTTTTTCTGGAATAATAGATTTATCTGAGTTACCATCCGCATATAAAAACGCAGATATGGTTCAATCTCAAATTGAAGAGTTTGGATTGGGTGATGTTGTTGACCGTATCATGCCTTACGGATGTATTATGGCAGGTGGTTCTGATTTCGTTCCTAAATGGAAGTTGAAAAAAATGATGTAAATATAAAGGCCTAGCTAAAACGTTGGGTCTTTATTTTTAAAACTTTAACATTTCCTTAACAAAACGTTAACATTTAAAACTTGACTTTTTGCTATCATTATCGTATCTTTATATAGTAAGGTTGTTGGGGTTGTTTGGTTGTTTTTTCACTTTTTAAATTTACTTTTTGTTATGAATTATTCTGTTTTTCTTTCTGGTTCTCAAGTTGTTATCACTTCCAATGGTGAAACTGTTAAAGTTATTGAAGTTAACCCAAATACGGCTGTTGAAAAGTTCGTTGAAATCTCTAATAAAATTAAAAATCTTTATAAATAAATAAACTATGAAATACAAAGTTAAAAATGGTATGGGTGGTAGTAGAAATGGGAAGAGTAGAACTGAAAAAACTGAGATTCTTAAAAAACTATCTAAAAAAGCAAGGAGAACGGAAGGTAAAAAAATAACAAAATTATACAAATAAATAAATTATGATAAAGAAAAAAACTAATAAAAATACTATAGAAATCGACTTAACAGGTCATCAAGGAAATGCATTTTATTTATTAGGAGCCGCCAGTAAATTATCTAAAAAATTAGGTTTGGATACTTCGAAAATATTAAATGAAATGAAAAGTGGTGATTATGAGAATCTAATAAAAGTATTCGATAAGTATTTCGGAAATTATGTAACACTTTATATATAAAAATTATGAATTATCCAATTGAAACATCCAAAATGTTCATTGAACTAGCAGCATCTCTGAAAGATGCTAACATAGAACTTAGTTATGAAACCGACTCTGAGTATTATAGAGAACACAAAACTCTAAAGTTTACAGATATACCAGAAGTTCGTACTACTTGGTTTTGCTCAGAAAACGGTAAGTATGATGGATTTTATTTTAATAAAAGAGATTACGACTATTTTACTATTGAAGAAGATGAAACGATAAAAAGGGTATTTGACAAATATCCAAATGTACGTTTAATGTGTATAGACCCACCTGAAAGGGGTGAGGACTTATGGCTGGCATCATCTATATCATTTATAATTAAAAATTAAAAGTAAGAAAATTTGTATAATTCAAAATAATTTTTTATATTCTTAAATGATTAACATTCTCCAAAGCGGAAATATTGATATGGAATCGGTGTATATTCATCCAATATGGGCGGATATACACTTACATTATATGTCTAATACATTATCTGCGTTGTATATATTCGACATAAATAGTGGTGGTGAATACCTAATAAATATGGGTAACATTGATAACCATACAACAGATTTAAATAAGTTTACATTTGATTTTTCAGAAGCATATGTTTATGATAAGAAAGCATTAATTAGTGTACTTCAGTTTAAGAATATGTATGATGCTAATTTGGTAAAATATCTTAATGTAAACACTATATTAAAGGAACATCAAACACCATGCCATACATTCTTCTATAGAAAGTTTAGCAAGTTAAAAAATGTAAACAATATAGTACCTACGTATAAACATATAGAATCCATCAGAAAAACAAAAGATGAATTTCTATCGTTTTACAAAAGTGGGTTGGTGAGTTTTGTGAAAAAATTTGACAATTTTTACATAAATTCATTAAGTCATATAGAACAAAACGGATTTTATACCAAAAGTGGATATGAGTGGACAAAATATAATTTATATACTCTAACATCACGCCCATCAAATACATTCAATGGTACTAACTATGCGGCATTGAAGAAAGATGATGGCACACGTTCTAGATTTGTTAGTAGGTTTGATGGTGGTAAGTTAGTACAATTTGATTACGATGCCTATCATCCAAGATTGATTGGTAAGTTAGTCGGCGAACCTATACCAAATAACATATCAGGCCATCAATATCTTGCAAACTTATATGGTGTATCCAAAGATGAATCCAAAGGTATAACGTTTAGGCAGTTATACGGTGGTGTTGAAATTGATTATTTACATATACCATATTTTAAAAAGGTTAGCAAATTCATAAGTAATCTTTGGAATGAGTTTAATAATGTGGGTTGGGTAGAAACCCCATTGGGTAGGAAATTAAAATTAGAAAATCTAAATGGTATTAACAAAAATAAGTTATTTAACTATATGTTACAAGCAGCTGAAACCGAATTAAATATGGTTGCTTTAAGTAAACTGATTTCGGTTTTAAAGGATAAAAAATCTAAAATAGTGTTATATACATATGATTCATATTTATTAGATATACATCCATCGGAAATTGATTTATTACCTAAAATAAAGATATTTATAGAAAGTAATGGCTTTAAAGCTAATACTGAGATTGGATACGATTACTCTAATATGAAAAAGGAACTGATATATGAATAACTTGATTGAAACTATATGTAAATTATGGTGGATTGAGGCTGGGGTTGACTTAAAAAACCTGCATTCTAAAAAATCTATGCTTGCGCTAGAGCGTGTTTTGAAAAATGAAAACTTTGATGATATTGTAGTGGATTACGTTATTGAAACTATTGTAAGAACATCACCCAACTTTAAGTCTGGTGATGATGTTGATACGGATGTTTATGTGGATGATGATGAAACTTCAGTATCAGCTTTAATGGATGATGATGAAATGGAACTTGAATCACAGTTATCAGAGTTTATTGATGAAGAGGATGAAGAAAAATCGACTGAAGAAGAAGATGAAAAACAACATGCTGAAGATGATATAAAAACCGCATCCTTAACTGCGTATGAAAAGGAGCAGATGGGTAACGGTATTAAGGAATTCTGTATATCCATTGGTAGTTTAATTAGTGAAGCTAGTGTATATGCTGATAAATACCCATATGGTCATAAAGTTATGTTTGGTTCTGTAGGTGAAAAATCTTTTAAAAATACGCTAGAAGATGGGGCGCCTATGATTAAGATGCCCGCTGAAAAGGTAGCACCCACTAAAAACGCTATAAAAGTTTTCCATAAAAATTCAGGTATAGAAGTATATCTAAAGGGTGTAAACGGAAATGTTTATCATATTAAAGGTGCTGCTAGTACAATAGCACCGTGGTTCAAGCATTACACAGGTAATGATGTATTTAAGTTAGATACCATTCATAAAGAAACAGCATCGTTGCTTGGTGTTTATATTGATGCGGAATCTTATTTAGAAAAATTCAATACATCTACAGATGAATCACTACCGAGTATCGTTACTGATTTTAAAAATGAAGTAGCCGGAGTTCTAACGGGTCAAGATTGGAGTTCCAATAATTTGATTTCACAACTAAAAAATGCATCAGTAGCCAATGTAATACAAGTATGTGCTATAGCGGCGGGTATGGATAGATTTTGTAAAACTAAAAACATAAAAGGGTGGGGTATAATTCATTCTAAAATAAATGATTATTATAAATCCGAAATGGAAAATCCACATACTGATACTGTCGGTGGAAAGGCAAACACAGCCGATTGTGTTATATTTGATGGTGATATTACATCATTTTTAGATAATATGAAAACACAAAAAATATATTATGATAGTAACGGGCTATGTACTTTGGAATCTGGTGAAAAGTTTTATCAAGTATCATTAAAACAAGCTGAAGGTGGTGCTCAACTTGGTAAGATAACTAAAGACTTTTCTAAAAAATTCGGCCTACTTAAAAATGATGATTTAATAAACTTACTAATACATGAGGATGTTGAATATGAAATATTAGATGAAAGTCTTAAAGATTTATTTAATAAGGGTAAGGAATTCATCAGAGGTGTTGGTAAAAAAATAATGAGCAAGTTATCAGAAATTGGTAACTTATTTAAATCAATATACAATTCCAATATTAAAAAGTTAAAATCAGCACAGAAAAAATCTGAAAAAGAAGTTGATAATTTCGTTATGAATTTGAAAGTAGATTCTAAGTATTTAAATGAGCGAAAATCTACGATGAATGATTATGTAATTGCTATATCAAAAGATAGAAACGCTTTTTCAAAACTACATCAATTTGCAGATAATAAACTCAAAGTAGTTATTAAAAACACCAAACCAGCTGGATTAAAATCGGTGGGTTCGGATAGTATACCAAAATCAAAACCATCGGTTAATATCGTTAGGAAGTTGATAGCTAATTCTAAGGCATATGATTCTATAAATAGGATGTTATCGAATACATCCGGCCAGGTCAAATCAATTGATATTATATTTAATGATATGGTATCATTAGAAAAAGAAATGTTTTTTGGTAGAACTGAATTACCACTTGTAAAAGTTTTCGGATTAAAGCCGGATGGTAGTGGTACGGCTTGGAAGTTTTTGAAAACTGGTAGAGAATTTATACAAGATAGGATATCATCATTTACTAATATGCCAGATAATGTATTGATTGTTAATTCACAACCACAGGATGGTTATATGAATGTATCTGTTTTAATGTTAAGTCACTTAAATGCAAAAACAAAAGAACCATCTTACAATGTGGTATCTATGAGAACACATAGCGCTTCATCTACTACGTTTGTAATTGAGGGTAGAAACGTAGTACCTTTAAGCTACGTAGAAAAAAATCTTTTAAATAAGGAGTAATGATTGAAAACACAATTACTATGTACATTTACAAGTGAATCTAAATTTGAAAGTATATTGAATACATTATTAGATTCATATGAGATATTCAGTAGAAAAATATTCATATTAAAATTAGAACCATCTAAAGAATTAATTATAAGCTACAACATTGTACCAAATGGTAATACTCGATTCTTACCAAATACGATATCAGTACATCGGAAAAAGGAAACAAATACACTATATACCATAAACGCTTTAAACAATTTGATTAGAAAGTTAAATAGGGGTGTATTGGATAAATCTTATGTAGTACAATGGAACGATTACAGAAATTCTATAATTCTTACTGATGGTGATGAACACAAAGTATTAAAAACAAAATTATTTAGAATTATTGATATAAATTGAAAAATAGGTATGAAATTATCAGTTCTTTAAGTAGCGATTTGGTATATCTAAGAAGCTATACAAAACTTTTAAATTGGATGTTAGAAAATAAATAAAATAAAAACTTAAAATAATTTTGAAAATTGAAAATTAATCACTATATTTAAATATCTTATTACATAACAATTAAAAAATGGAATTTTATGGGAATTGATTTAGATGCAATCCGAAACAGGCTGAACCGCCTGCAGAACAAGGTTCAAAAAACTGATAATTTGTGGAAGCCAAAGCCTGGCAAACAACAAATCAGAATGTTACCATACTCTTTTAACGAAAGTAATCCGTTTATTGAATTATTCTTTCACTATGATTTTGGTGGTAAAAACATACTATCACCTAAAACTTTTGGTGAATCCGACCCATTAATTGATTTCGCTAATCAACTGAGAAACACCGGAAATCGTGATGATTGGAATCTTTCTAAAAAGCTATTTCCTAAAATGAGAACTTACGTACCTGTTATTGTTCGTGGTGAAGAAGATGAGGGTGTTAAGTTTTGGGGATTTGGTAAGACTGTTTATCAAGAATTACTTGCGTTTTTCGCTGACCCTGATTATGGTGATTTAACTGATATTTTGAATGGTAGAGATATCACAGTTGAATTCAAAACTGCAAAAGAGTTAGGAAAGAATTATCCTGAAACTTACATCAGAGTTAAACCAAACCAAACACCATTATCTGAATCTAAAGAATTCTTAGAAAAATGTAAAGACCAAGTAGAATTACCTACACTTTTCAAAAGATATTCATTTTCAGAATTAGAAACCTTTCTTAAAAATTGGTTGGAAACTGGTAAAAGTGGAGAAGCTGGTGAAGCAGAAAAAACACCCGCTAATAATACCAATCAAACTGAAGCTAAGCCTGTAAATAATACAGTTTCAAGCGTTTCAAATGTGAAAGATTCATTCGATTCATTATTTAACACCGATGGTAATGACGTCGATAAACTACCATTTTAATTATGAGCAATAGAGATGAACTATCTTCTATACTCGCAAGTAATCTAAACAAAAAATTCAAAGGCAGAAACAAAGTTGCATATTTTTTAGATGGCTCGGAAGAGACACCCACCGATTTGACAGAGTGGGTGTCTACTGGCGATGATATGTTAGACTTGGCTATATCAAACAGACCCAATGGTGGGTTTCCTGTTGGTAGAATTGTTGAAATTACTGGGTTAGAAGCAAGTGGAAAATCATTGGTATCAGCACATACATTAGCAAATACACAAAAAAAAGGTGGGTTGGCTGTGTATATGGATACTGAAAACGCTATCAATCAGGAATTTTTAGAAGCATTGGGTATTGATACATCTAAACTACTATATGTACCATTAGAAACTGTTGAAGATATCTTTGATGCTATGGATTCTATAATTGAATCTGTTAGAAAATCTGATAAAGATAGGTTAGTTACGATTGTTGTCGATTCGGTGGCAGCAGCAACTACAAAAGTAGAATTATCAGCCGATTACGACCAAGCCGGCTACGCTACACAAAAAGCTATTATAATTTCAAAAGCAATGAGAAAAATTACAAATCTCATTGGTAGAGAACGGATATTAGTGGTATTCACAAACCAATTAAGGGTTAGAATGGGTGTATCGTTTGGCGACCCGTATACTACATCTGGTGGAAAAGCACTTGGGTTTCACGCATCTTGTAGACTTAGGTTAAAAAAGATGGGACAGGTTAAAGCAAAATCGGGTGAAATTGTTGGTATTAAAACAAAAGCACAAGTAATCAAAAATCGTATGGGCCCACCGCTACGTTCTGTTGATTTCAATATTTATTTTGATAGGGGTATTGATAGATATGGTAGTTGGTTAAGTACTATGAAATCAAATGAACTTGTAAAGCAGGGTGGTGCTTGGTACACATGGGTTGATGAATCTACTGGTGAAGAAGTTAAGTTTTTGGCTAAAGACTTTAATGATTTATTGGATAATCGGCCTGAAGTTAAGGAACAAATGTATAAACAAATATGTAATGCATATATAATGGGTTATAAAGATGCCGTTGATAATGCTAACATAGATTCAACTGAACTTGATAATGGGAATTAATAATAATTACAAACGGATGTTAGAAAGTATATCACAAAAGTCAAAATCAAATGTTAATGATAAGGTTATGATTGTTGATGGGTTGAATATGTTTATACGAGTGTTTGGCGCAGTTCCAACTTTAAATGATGATGGTGAGCACGTAGGAGGGGTAACAGGTTTTCTGTTATCCCTCGGCGCTCTCATTCGTAAGAACAATCCAACTAGGGTGTTGGTAGTTTTTGATGGTAAGGGTGGTTCACATCGTAGAAAAAAAATGTACAAAGGTTATAAGGAAGGCAGAACTGGTTTAACAAAAGTAAATCGGCTGGTTGGTTATGAAGATTTGGAAGACCAGAAGCAATCTATGAAAAATCAATTCAATACATTAATTAAGTATTTGGACTTATTACCATTGGACTTATGTTATATAGATTATGTTGAGGCTGATGATATAATGGCATATGCAGCAAGGCACATCTTTAAAAAAGAAGTATTGATAGTGTCATCTGATAAGGATTTTCTACAATTAGTAGATGATAGGATTTCAGTATACCAGCCAACAAAGAAAAAAATGATACGTAAGGGTGATGTGAAAGAACTATATGGCGTTCCATCAAACAACTTGGTATATTATAGAATATTTGATGGTGATAAATCAGATAACATTCCGGGTGTGCGTGGTATCGGCCCTAAAACACTTATAAACAAATGCCTATTCTTACAAAACGATTCGTTAAGTATGGATTCTTTGATGGAAAGTGTATCTCGGTTGAGTGATGTAAAACTAAAAAATAAAATATTGGATAATAAAGATACATTAGAATTGAACTATAAGTTAATGCAATTATCAGACCCTGATATGAGTTCTTCTATAAAATCCAATATTAGAGATATCATAGACTCACCGATAAATCAATTAAATTCATTCTTATTTAAAAAGGAATTTATGATTGATAAGTTATATACCGCTTTTAATAATATTGAAAGTTGGATACTAAACACTTGGTCTGATTTAAACAACCACTCAAAACAAACCATAAAATAATTTGGTTTTTTAGTCGATATTTTGTATATTAATAACTATGGATAAATTTGGAAGTAAATTTGGAACATCGTTTCAAATAAAGATACTATCGTCTATATTATCGGATAAGGTATTTTTTAAAACGATATATGATATAATAAAGCCTGAATACTTTGATTCAGAATCCAACGAATGGATATTAGAATGTATATTATCACATTTTAATGAATACCAGCAATTGCCAACTTTGGATGTATTTAAATTACAATTATCTAAGGTGGGTAGGGATGTAATGAATGTTTCAGTTGTTGACAATTTGAAACAAGTATGGGCTGGATTGGAATCTGAAGATTTGGAATATGTAAAATCTGAAACCTTAGAATTTTGTAAGAATCAAGAAGTAAAGAACGCAATATTAGAATCGGTTGGTTTATTACAAGAAGGCAAGATTGACCAAATAAAAACCATTATAGATTCAGCTATGAAAGCTGGGCAGAATACTAATGTTGGTCATATATACAAATCTGATATAAAAGAACGATATGAATCTACTGTAAGAAACGTTGTACCTACAGGTTGGGATACTATTGATGAATTAGTTGATGGTGGTTTTGGAAAGGGTGAGTTGATAATATTCGCAGCACCACCGGGTATAGGTAAATCTTGGGCTTTGGTTAATGTTGGTATGTCAGCTGCAAAGTTGGGTAAAACTGTAGCTCATTATACGCTTGAGTTGAATGAGGGGTATGTTGGCCAACGATACGATTCAGTATTGACTGGTATACCCGTTCCAAACTTAAAGTTTAACATAGATGAAGTTGAGCGGCAGGTAAACAATCTTAGTGGTGATATCATCGTAAAACACTATCCTACAAAATCAGTTGGATTAAATACGTTAAGAGCTAGTTTGGATAAACTAAAGTTGCAAGGTAAAGCTCCTGATGTTGTTATAGTGGATTACGCTGATTTATTAAAAGGTGGCAGTAAACGTGAAAGACATGAAGAAATTGAAGAATTGATAGAGGGTTTGCGTGGTCTTGCCGGTGAATATGAAGTACCATTATATACAGCATCTCAAATTAACAGAAGTGGTGCGGATGATGATATTATTACAGGTACTAAAATAGCAGGTTCGTTTTCAAAATTGATGACTGCTGATTTTGTAGTATCTCTAAGTAGAAAAATTGAAGATAAGTTAGCAGGTACTGGTAGATGGCACGTTATCAAAAACAGATTTGGGCCAGATGGTATGACTTTACCATCAAAAGCTAATATGAGTAACGGTAGAATTCAGATATTTTCAGATGACTCCATTAATGGTAAAAATACCAAAAAAGATATGCAGAATGGGGAGAGTTTAGTAAGAAAAAATTTATTACAAAAGTACAATGAATTGAAAGGTGATATTGGATTTTAATCCTATTTATAATCACATTATTAAAAGTAAAACGGAAATTACATGAAATTATTTGAAGAACGGGTATCTTATAAACCATTTGAATATCCAATATATTATACTGAGGGGTGGCTGAAACAAGCTCAAGCCTTTTGGTTACATACTGAAATATCAATGCAAGGCGATGTAAAGGATTGGAATGAGAATTTAACTAAATCTGAAAAAAACTTAGTGGGTAATATATTACTTGGGTTTGCCCAAACGGAATGTACAGTTTCAGATTACTGGACAACTATGGTAACTGAGTGGTTTCCCAAATGGGAAATCAAACATATGGCGATGTTGTTCGGGTCACAGGAAACAATACACGCTACTGCATATTCATACCTAAATGAAACGTTAGGTTTGGAAGATTTTGAAGCATTCTTACACGAACCTACTATTGCAGAAAAGTTTGAATTCCTAACAAAAACCACATCGAATTGGACACATTCGGAATTACAAACTAACCCACAGGCTAGGCAAGAAGTAGCACGTTCACTAGCCATATTTTCAGCATTCGCAGAGGGTGTTTCTTTATATAGCTCATTTGCAGTACTGTATTCGTTCCAACTTAGAAACTTATTAAAAGGTATTGGCCAGCAAATGAAGTGGTCGGTAAGAGATGAATCTTTACATTCAAAAATGGGATGTCAATTATTCAGACATATGTGTGATGAATATCCTGAATTGTTAGAATCCGTAAAAAAAGATGTTGAATCTGCCGCGCAACTTATGGTTGAAATGGAACATAAGTTTATTGATAAGATGTTTGAAATGGGTGATTTGGAAAACCTAAAGGCGGGCGATTTGAAGAACTTCATATCCAAAAGAGCTAATGAAAAACTTTCAGAATTGGGTTATAATCCAATGACTGGTGGTGATTACTACTTTGAATATGATGAAGAATCTGCTAGTAATCTTGATTGGTTCTACCATCTAACCGGTGGTGTAACACATACAGACTTCTTTGCTCTAAGACCAACTGATTATAGTAAAGCGGGTGAAGGTGAAGATTGGGATGATATTTTTTAAATTAAATAAATAATAAGTTATGAATTTTGATGAATTAATTGAAAATGTAATTGGATGGGCTGATGTAAAGGGTATATTGGTCAAAGATAATGCACCTAAACAAATGTTGAAAGTATTAGAAGAAGTTGGTGAAACATCCGGCGCATTATTAAAAAATAACATCGATGAAATCAAAGATGGTATTGGTGATTCATTTGTTACATTAATAATTTTAGCAAGTCAATGTGGATTTACACCTACTGAATGCTTAGAAGCGGCATGGGATGAAATAAAGGGTAGGACTGGTAAAACTGTTGATGGGATTTTTATAAAGGATAATTAATATGAAGAATTATGGTGAAAGTCTTGGTTGGGAAGTTGGTGTTGACTTCCCAACTTGGGCAAATACGGAAATATATGTAAAGACAATTTCTAAGGGTTATTTACTAGAAGGTGAAAAACCCAAAGATGCTTATTGGCGGGTAGCTACTACAGTCGCTCGTAGGTTATCTAAACCACAGATGGCGAGTAAGTTTTTCGATTACATTTGGAAAGGTTGGTTGTGTTTAGCAACGCCTGTATTATCAAACACAGGTACAGATAGGGGGTTGCCTATTTCTTGCTTTGGTATCGATGTCGCGGATTCAATCCAAGATATTGGTATAAAGAATTTAGAAATGATGTTACTTGCAAAGCATGGTGGGGGTGTGGGTGTTGGTATAAATCAAATCAGACCGGCTGGCTCTACTATCAGTCAAAACGGTACATCTGATGGTGTAGTTCCTTTTTGTAAGATTTACGATTCAACGATTCTTGCCACAAATCAAGGTGCTGTAAGACGAGGCGCTGCTAGTGTAAATCTTAGTATAGAGCATGATGATTTTGATGAATGGTTAGAGATTAGAGAACCAAAGGGTGATGTAAACCGTCAATGTCTAAACTTACATCAATGTGTTGTTGTTGGTGATAAGTTTATGCGAAAGTTAGAAGAGGGTGATACAGAGGCAAGGCGTAGATGGGCAAAGGTTTTACAGAAAAGAAAAGCTACAGGTGAACCATATGTGATGTATAAGGGTAATATAAACAAACAGAACCCAGATGCATATAAAAAGAACGGATTGAAAGTTTATATGACTAATATATGTTCTGAAATAGTACTCCATACCGATGAATCACATTCATTTGTTTGTTGTTTATCATCTTTAAATATTGCTAAATACGATGAATGGAAAGATACTGATTTAATTTATACAGCCACTTATTTTTTGGATGGTGTATTGGAAGAATTCATACAAAAATCTAAGAATATGAAAGGTTTTGAAAATTCAGTACGTTCTGCTGAAAAGGGTAGGGCTTTAGGTTTGGGTGTATTGGGGTGGCATACATACTTACAGCAGAAGGGGATTGTATTCGATTCACTTACAGCGCAGTTTGAAACAAGAAAGATATTTTCACAAATGATGATTGAATCGGAGCAGGCTAGTAGGGATATGGCTGAAGAATATGGTGAACCGCTTTGGTGTGTTGGTAGTGGTATGAGAAATACACATCTTAGAGCAATAGCACCAACTGTATCGAATTCAAAATTAGCAGGAAATGTATCACCTGGCATAGAACCTTGGGCTGCAAACGTATTTACGGAACAAACATTAAAAGGTACATTCATCCGTAAGAATAAGGAACTTATAAAAGTTCTTAGAAAAGTGGGCATCAATAACAAACAAACGTGGGATAAGATACTCGCTGATGGTGGTAGTGTGCAAGATATCAAAGAATTAGATAATTGGTGTTACTATAATGGAAAGCTTTCTAATATAAATGATTTACCTATTGATGGAATGCATAGTGAACTTGAATATGATACGGTTAAAGCTGTATTCAAAACATTCAAAGAAATCAATCAATTGGAATTGGTTAAACAGGCTGGTGTGAGGCAACAATACATAGACCAATCAGTATCACTTAATCTAGCGTTTCCATCACAAGTTAAACCTAAATTTTTGAATCAAGTTCATATGGAAGCTTGGAAGCGGGGAATTAAAACACTATATTATATGAGAACTGAATCAGTACTTAGGGGTGATATTGCAACACAGGCTATGAATCCAGACTGTATTTCCTGCGATGGTTGATTGTAATTTTCTAAATAAATTTGGATAATTCAAAAAAGTTTTGTATATTGAAAAAAGTTATAAAGATGGGTCTTAAAGGTGAATTGCATCCACAACACAAACTTACTGAAAAGCAGGTTAGAACTATTAGAAGATTGTGGGAAATTGGTCATAGAAATATAAAAGTATTGGCTAAAAACAATGGTGTATCTACATCAAATATCAGAAAAATAGTAAAGAATGAAACTTGGACACATATCTTATTTGGTGAATTTGATAAATATCGTTAATGAAAGAAGTAGGTAAAAATTATTGTGATGTATCAAAGGTACATATAGCACCAATAGCAAAACCGATAGCAAAGGATATGATTGTTAAATATCATTATACCCACGCTTGGACAATGTGTAGATACGCATTGGGTGTTTACTATAAAACTGATGATGTTGATATAATTGGTAATTCACATCAACTAATAGGCTGTCTTATATATGGATTTCCTGTTGGTGCTCGTGCCGCTACATCAATTTGTAATGGGTTAACAAAAGATAACGCTTTGGAATTGACTCGATTGTATATACACGATGGATATGGTTCAAATATAGAATCATATGCTATGGGTCAGAGTTTTAAATGGCTAAAGGATAATGATAAAAATATAAAACTACTATTATCATACGCTGATGCAGGGCAGCAGCATTTAGGTAAAATATATCAAGCTACAAATTGGGTATATCAAGGACTATCAACGGATATAGCACTAATGCCCAATTATGGTATATCTTTATCTAATAATCCATATAAGTGGATACATAGTAGAACTGTATTTAGTAAGTGGGGTTCGGGAAATCTTAATCATTTGAAAAGGGAAATTGGTAAAGATGGGTATGATGAATTTTGGAGAAGGCAAGAACCACCAAAACATAGGTACATTCAGATTATAGCTCAGAACAAACGAGAAAAGCGGGATTTGATAAAAAGATTGAAGCACGAAATCAAACCATATCCTAAAAATACTGATGATTTTAATACACTTATTGAAAACTACAAAACGGATTATCAGCCGGAAAATACAGAAAGTTTTTGGTAGTTTGAAACTTATTTTGTATATTTAAGACGTTATAAATACTAAATATGACTTTTTGGGATAGTATAGATTATAACAATGCTAGAAAGGTGTTGGTGATACCAAATATCACTAATTCTTCTAACATTGAAAAGGATTCATTTATAGATGTAATCCATAACCACATTAAAGGTTTAGAAACTTATGGTGATTATTATTGGCACATCTTAATTCCAAGTGGTAACGTAACCAAAAAACTAAACCTACCAAACGTTAAACAACATCAGATTGATATACCGGGTGATATGATGAATCAACGTTCGTTTCCATCTGATAAATTGATAAGGTTACTGAAAGATATTGATTATGATGTAATCTATTCACATCTACCTGATTGGGTTCAAGTTGGTAGATACAAAAAAACAATAGATACAAAAATCATAGGTTATTGTCATTGGTGGGAGATGAAATGTTGTAATGGTATTGATAGAAGAGCTGGTAAAGCTAAATGGTTGTGGTTACCAATAGAATTGTTGGGTGTATCTCAAATGGATACTTGCTATCTAAATACATCAGACCAAAAGAATAGGGTTTTGAAAGAAGCAAAAGAAACATTCAATGATGATTTTGTGAATAGGTTAGATGATATTTTAGAGGTTTGGAATTTGGGGTTAGAAGAATCAAAAATAATATCAGAACAAAACCCAAACAAAGAAAATATCATTGTGTTTAACCATCGGGCAGCAGCATACAAAGGATATCCTAAGTTTATGGAACTAATGGAAGAATATCGTAAACATAGGCAGGATTTTATAGTATGGATACCACAGCTAAAAGGTAAATCGCCATATGGGTGGGTGGATAATACGAAAGTTCCGAAACACCAATACTACAAACGATTACAAAATTGTAAGGTTGGTATTCAGATGCGGCAAACAAACTATGGGTGGTCTGTAAGTGGAACTGATTGTATGATGAATGGTACACCGATGATTTGGCAAGAATCTGATTGTTACAAAGAGATAGACCCGAATGGTATGTTTTTTAAATATAAGAAAGATTTATTTAACTTTTTGGATAACATCTTAAATAACGATTCATTCAGATACCATCAAGAAAAACAATCATTGGAAAGAGCTAATGAACTTTCTAAAAATGAAAATATAATGTTAAGCAAACTACATCAAAAACTAAGTAATTAATGTATAAAAATATATATTTCGAAAAAAATGAAAACCTGATGCACGTTTGGGATGATGAACGTGGTTATTACACTAAAAAATATCGTAGATATGGTTATGTGAAAGATGGTAATGGTTCGCATAAATCAATTTATGGTGAACGGTTGAAACGGATAAATTATTGGAATAAAGATGATGACATTGAATTATACGAATCGGATGTAAATGAGGTAACTAGATTTCTAATCGATGAATATGGTGATTCTGATGAAATATCAAAAGGACATGTTACATTGACATTTGATATTGAGGTAGAAATGAATAGTGGGTTACCAAATGTGCATGAAGCTCAAAATGAAATAACATCTGTAGCATTCCACGATTCAGCAACCAATGATTATTATGTATATGTGGTAAGTATTGGTGAAGAAATAAACAAATCAATTAAAGGGGCTAAAGTACGTTCATTTAATACAGAACGTGATTTACTTTTTGCATTTGTTACATCTTGGGAAGAGGTATCGCCTAGTATAATTACGGGCTGGAATATTGATTTCTTTGATGTAACTTACCTATATAATAGATTGGATGTTTTATTTGGTAAAGCTACCGCTAATAGATTATCCCCAATCGGGAAAGTACATTGGAACAAATACAGAAAACGTTATATTATAGCAGGTGTATCTGCGTTAGACTATATAGCATTATTTAAAAACTTTACATATACCGAATATCCAAATTATCGGTTGGATACCATCGCAAGATTAGAATTGGGTAGAGGTAAGATTGAATATGAAGGTAATTTAGACCAATTATTTAGAGATGATATTGAAAAGTTCATTGAATATAACCTAGTGGATGTTGAATTGGTTGTTGATATGGATAAAAAGTTGCAGTTCATTGAACTAGCACAGGCAATTTGTCATGCCGGACACGTATTTTATGAAGATTTTCTGTTTTCATCAAAATGGTTAGAGGGGGCAATATTAACATTTCTTAGACGGAATGGTAAGATTGCTCCAAATAAACCTAAACGTAGAAATTCCGAATACGAAACTAATACTAAATTTACAGGTGCTTATGTAAAACAACCAAAACCCGGTCTTTACAAATGGGTATATGATTTGGATTTAACATCCCTATACCCATCAATTATTATGAGTATAAACATATCACCTGAAACTAAGGTTGGTAAAGTTCGTGGATATTCAGCAGAAGCACATATGCGTGGGCAAATGCAAAGTTATGATATAACTGATGTATCCGGCAAACAGTACCCACCGATGGATAATTCTACATTTTTGGATTTTTTAGATAAAATGAATCTAAGTATAGCATCTAATGGTGTGATGTATAGTAAATCACAAGTTGGTGTAATACCTGAAATCTTAAATGTATGGTTTGATAAGAGGGTTGATTATAAAAATCTAATGAAAAAACATGGTAAGGCTGGTGATGATGCTTTATACAAATTTTACCATCAACGGCAGTTAGTTCAAAAGATTATGTTGAATTCGTTATATGGTGTATTAGGATTACCCGCTTTCAGATTTTATGATATAGATAATGCAGAAGCAACAACCTTAACCGGTCAAACAGTAATTAAAACTACTGAAATGATTGCTAATAAATATTATGTTGATAATATAGGTAAATCTGCGGATTACAATGTATATACTGATACTGATTCAGTATTTTATGAGGCAGCACCGTTAGTAAAATCAAGAAATCCAAATATAAATGTGGATTCAGATGAAGAAATGATACCTGCTATTTTATCTGTAGCTAAGGAAGTACAAGACCATTTAAATGTTAGTTATGATTTCATGTCTAAAAAGTTGTTTAATGTTGAAAATCATCGATTTGATATTAAGCAAGAAACAATCGCAAAAAGTGGGTTTTGGGTATCGAAAAAAAGATATGCTCAATGGATTATCAATGATAATAGTGTTAATTGTGATAAATTAGATGTAAAGGGGTTAGATGTAAAACGTAGTTCATTCCCAACTTATTTCAAAGAAGTTATGTCTACTGTATTAATGGATATACTCAAAGATACAGATAAAAATACGATTGATGCCTATATTCTTAAAAAACGTGATGATATGAAAATTACAAATTTCATTGATATTGCAAAAAACTCAGCAGTAAAGCATATGAGTAAATATACATTTAACAATCAAGCTATAGGGCAGTTTGCGAAAGGAACACCTGCGCATGTTAAAGCAGCACTTACTTACAATCAGTTATTAAAGTATTTCAACGCCGCATACAAATACGAGCCAATGAAAGATGGTGATAAGATTAAATGGGTATATTTGAAACCCAATCCGCTGGGGTTAGAATCTGTTGGATTGACAGGATATAACGACCCTAAAGAAATTTTGGATGTGGTGGAAGAACATATACATTATGATTTGATATGGGAAAAGGAATTGGAAAATAAATTGGATGATTTTTATAAAGCTATGGGTTGGGATAAGCCAAATCCTAATTTAAATAAAGCATCACAATTTTTTGGATTTTAAATAAAAAAGTAGTATATTAGATAACAATTTATAATTAACAAAATTAAACATTATGCAAAAACGAAGTATTGAGAATTTCATTAGTAAATACAGCCTTGGCGGTGAAATTGAATCCGTAAAAATTGAATCAGATGATACATCTATGAATGTAAGTTTCATTTCTGATGATAAAACATTATTGGGTACGGTATCAGCAGATAACGGTAATTTTCCAAATGGTGAATTTGGGATATACACAACATCACAACTTAAATCGCTACTAAGTGTATTGGAATCATCTGTTAACATCAATTCAGCTGATGCGTACATCAAGTTTTCTGATAAAAACACATCAGTAAATTATATGTTAGCTGATTTATCAGTTATACCAGTAGTACCACCTTTAAAGCAATTACCTGATTTTGATGTAGAAATGACTTTAGATGATGATTTTATATCCAAGTTCATAAAATCTAAATCAGCACTTAATGAATCCGATACATTTACATTTGAATGTAAGGGTGGTGCTGGTAAAATCATATTAGGATACAGTACATTAAACACCAATAGAATATCCATTAATGTTCAATGTAAGTGTGATGGTGATATTCAACCAATATCGTTTTCAGCCAGATATCTAAAAGAAATACTATCTTCTAATAGAGGTGCAAAATCAGCAAACCTTAAAATATCATCAAAGGGGTTGGCTTATATTGGATTCAAAACTGATGAAATACAAAGTGAATACTATTTAGTTGAATTAAAGTAGTAGTTTTTTGAAACATTTCAGCGCTAGACATCGTATAATATAATGAAAGGTCGTTGGTAATTAAAAGAAATAATGTATGAGTTTTTGGGATAATGGTTCGGAAAAATTAGTTTTTGATTTTGAAAAACAGAAATCGGATTTGATTGATAATTTAGATTACTTAAATTCAATGACTGTTGAAGAACAAACACTTTATAAGAAGTGGGTGGAACTGCAAGAGCCGGCAATAATATCAAGAAAATCTGAGATATCATCACTTTATGATGTTCAATGGACTCCAACTGATATTAATAATTTGGAACAAACGATATCTGAAATTGAAAACATTGAACCATACGTTGAAATTGTTGAAAGTGGTAATGACTCAACAAAATGGACATATATTCGAAAAATGATTCATACAATGAGCTTTACAGCTAATCCAGGCCGTAATGTCAAAGTCAATGTTAAGGATAGAACGACCGGTAAGTTATTAGGTCAAATATCCTTAGCATCTGATGTAACATCATTAGGCGTGCGGGATAAGTATATTGGGTGGACTAAAGATGATAAATTTAAAAAAGGTAAACTCAACCATACAACCATAGCATCTACTATAGTATGTACACAGCCACTTGGTTATAATTTTTTAGGTGGTAAGTTGATAGCTACGATGGCTACAGCACCAGCCATTAGGGATTATTGGAAGAAAAAATACGGCCAAACATTAATAGCGGTGGGTACTACATCTTTGTATGGAATACATTCACAGTACAACGGAATTCCACATTATAAAACATTAGGTGAATCAGCTGGAAAGATTTCTTTGAAACCGGATGACAAGTTCTATGACCCTTGGCATCAATGGTTGAAAGAAAACCGAGCTGATTGGTATACTAAAGCAATTACTAATGAGCGAATTAGAAATGGTAAATCTATGGGAACTGGTAAGGGTGCTAGTGGGCCTGTTAGTGGTATTAAACAAAAAATAATAAGTAGGATATTCAAAGAATGCGGTATCAAACAAACGCAATATCATCATGGATTTAAAAGAGGTGTATATCTCGCTATGATGTATGATAATGGTTGTGATTTTTTAAGAGATGATATACCTGAATCCGATTTGGTTATGAAGAAAAAGTTTGTTGATGGTGTAGATAATATAAGTAAGTGGTGGAAGAAAAAAGCAATAAGAAGATACACCAAATTACATTCAGAAAATAGATTAAAACCTGAGCATTTATATTATGTTGATGCAATAGGTATGAGTTGGGAACAAATGAAAAATAATTATTTAAAAGAAGTTGGAAGATGATACAAACAAAAGAAAATACATTATGGGTTGAATCCTATAGACCTGATAAATTAGATGGTTATGTTGGGAATGAATCTCTTGTAGAAAAAGTTAAAATTTACATTGAAAATGAAGATGTACCACATTTATTATTGTACGGACAGGCTGGTACGGGTAAAACCACATTAGCAAAAATCATAACCAATCAGATTGATTGTGATGTGATGTATATAAACGCATCCGATGAAAATAATGTTGACACTGTTCGTGATAAGATTAGGGGGTTTGCATCATCAATGGGATTTCGTAAATGGAAAGTTATTATCTTAGATGAATCTGATTATCTTACACCAAATGCTCAAGCAGCATTACGTAATTTGATGGAAACATTCTCTAAGACTACACGATTTATACTAACGTGTAATTACGTAGAAAAGATAATAGACCCAATCCAAAGTAGATGTCAGACATTTTCGATTACACCACCATCTAAGAAAGAAGTCGCAATTAGATTGAAGGAAATATTAGATACTGAAGGTGTATCATATGAAATATCCGATTTGGCAATCTTAGTGAATAGTGGGTATCCTGATATCCGTAGAGTCCTAAATGCAGCACAGAGGCAAGTTGTTGGTAGTGTTTTGAAGATTGATAAAACATCAACAATCCAAGCAAACTATATGGATGATGTATTGAAAGTTTTAAAATCTAATGGTTCTGTAAAAGAACTATTTACAAAGATTAGACAGACGATAGCGGATTCTAAAGTAAGGGATTTTACACCATTTTACAGATTTATGTATGATAACATTGATGATTATGCTAATGGTAGAGTTGGGAATACTATACTTAAATTAGCAGAATATCAATACAAAGATACTTCTGTAGTTGATAAGGAAATCAACATAATGGCAATGATATTGGAAATTTTAATTGATATAAAAAGGTAAACTATGAGTAAAAAAGGAAAGGTGTTAGGTCAAACACAACAACCAAAATTACAAATTGACCCATCGAAGTTAGATACGATTGAATGTGAAAATTGTAGTTCTATATTCTTTACAGAAGTTACAATGTTTAAAGAAGTACCCGCTATCCAATCACCAAGCGGTCAGAAATCAATATTACCAATTCCCGTTGTTAGATGTGTTGACTGTGGGCATGTGTCTGAGAGATTCTTACCAAAAGAAATGTTACCATAATGGCTAAAAAACGAAGTGTAAAAGCAAAGACGCTATTCCAACACCTAAGTGGTATTAAAGAAAAAAAAGCAAGGTGGGACTCACTTTCACAAATGGATAAAAAATCATTTACACCATTTATGATTAATAGATGGTTAAGTATGAATATGGATTTATTACCAATTGTCAATGAACTACAAAAATATACAATAGGTACATTATCACCAAAGGAAGTTTATAATCTATACTTGGATTTTCTACCAAAGAAAAAAACATTTGATAAATACATCAAAGGTAAAAAAGAAGGTAAGTATAACAAACAGTTATTAACATACTTATCAAATTGGTATAGTGTATCACAAAGGGAAGTGATGGATTATCTTGAAATCTTATCAAAAGATGATGTTATCGATATATTAACTAAATATGGTATGACTACCAAAGAAGCTAAAAAACTAATGAAATGAAAAAAGAATTATATGATATGTTAATGACATCAGCACAAGCTGATAGACAAAAAGCACTGTTAAGTTTGGATTTACTATCAAATCACTCGGTTGGTATTGGCGACCACTCTACAACTGACTTTTATAACGAAGCTGAAGCTGCATTACAAATGTTAGCAGATTCTGATGATAGAATTGAAACTTTAGAAAAGTATTTTAGTAAAAAATCAAAAAGACAGATAAATGGATAAAATAAGAGAATCTAAAACTAAGGTAGAATATAATGGTGAACGTATAGTAAATCCATATTCAGATGATATGACTGCTATTGAATATTGCCAAAAGAACTATCCTGAAACTGTAAAAGAATACAAACGGATTATGTGGGAACAGTACGAAACATTCTGTAAAAAGCAACGTAACTATGGGCCATCAAACATATCCGTAGGTACACAATTGGAAACTAATGATGATGTAAAACTATCGCTGACTGGATTGTGGTTTCGGATTAACGATAAAATCCAAAGATTAAAACAGTTGGTGGTGTTTGGACAGCCTGATGAAGTTGGTGAATCAATATCAGATACATACGCTGATTTATCGGTGTATGGTATAATAGCACAAATAGTAAAAAATGGAAAATGGGGTAAATAAATACCCTATTTTTTTTGAATTATCATAAATATTTTGTATATTAAAGCTATGAAGAACAGTAAGGTAAATAATATATTTAGGTTTGGAATTGTAGAACCAAATGATACAGATACTAAGGTATCATATTCACAATATACCCAATACGCAAATTGTCCACATCAATGGAAATTAAACTATATGGATGGTAACCGGTCATTCGACCCATCAATCCATTTGGTATTTGGTACTGCTATGCATGAAACACTGCAACATTGGTTAGATGTGATGTATAATAAATCCGTATCTGAAGCTAATGAGCTAGAGCTGGGTACTATTTTGTATAATCATATGTTAGCAGAATACAAAGTGATGTATGAAAATTGCGGATTCCATTTTAGTGATAATTCAGAAATGAAAGAATTTTTAGAAGATGGTATCAATATTCTAAACTTTGTAATAAAAAATAGAGTTGATTACTTTAACACAAGACAATTAAAATTGGTTGGTATTGAATTACCAATATATTCAAAAGCTATGGAATCCCATAATGTATATATGCGTGGTTTCTTAGATTTGGTTTTTGAAGATACCTATCAAAACAAATTGTTTATATGGGATATCAAAACATCAACACGTGGTTGGAACAAATGGCAAAAGGCTGATAAAACTAAAACAGCACAATTGGTGTTGTATAAAAAGTTCTTATCAGAACAATACGGGTATCCAATTGATAGGATTGATGTGAAATATTTCATAGTTAAACGTAAGTTGAGTGAGGGTATGATGTACGCCCAAAAACGGGTACAGATGTTTTCACCTGCTAATGGTTCTGTAACCTTAAATAACATAACTAAAAGTTTCGAATCATTTATAAGGAACTGTTTTAATGAAGATGGCTCATATAGAGTTGACTCTGAGTTTCCAGCCATAAAGGGTAAGAACAACAAAAACTGCAAATGGTGTCCTTATAAAACTGATTATGAAAAATGCCCAAAGGAAAATAGAATAAAATGAAACGGTCTTTCAAAAAAGTAATGTCAAAGCATATGTATAGAAAACGAAAAAGCTATCATAATATGAACATCGCATTAATAGGTTCGCCAAATTATGAAAACGTTAGGGATGTGCGTGAATTCATATTCAAAATAAAAAATAGATTTGGTGATAATTGTAATATAATTACCAGAGGTAATAAAAGTGGTTGTGAAAAGTACGTAAAGAAATATACAATAGATTTTGGGTTACGATATACTGAATTCAATTTGGCAAATACTACTAAAAACTTATATAGTGGTATGAGTGATGAATATTATGGTAAACCATTTCACCCAACTCAAAAATTACACCAATATGATTGTATAGTTCGCAATTCAGATAAGATATTTTATTTTGGTGGTATAAAACCATCTGAAAAAAGACACTTTGAAAAATTATTAAAACGGTTTGGCAAACGTGTAATATATTTAACTTAATAAACTTTAAAAATATATTTATTATAAAAGGTTATGATGAAAAAAAAGAAGAAAATTCTATTACTATCCGATGATTTAAGACTGCATAGCGGTATAGCTACAATATCTAAAGAAATTGTTTTAAATACAGTTGAAAAATTTGATTGGATTCAAATTGGTGGCGCTGTTAAACATCCTGATGAGGGTAAGATGTTTGATTTATCCGAATCGGTACAAGTTGAAACTGGTGTTAAGGATGCAAGTGTTAGGATTATACCCGTTAGTGGTTATGGAAATCCAGATATGATTCGAAATCTAATAGCAACTGAAGATATAGATGCTATACTACACTTTACAGACCCTCGTTTTTGGGGTTGGTTATATCAGATGGAAGATGAAATCCGTAGACATATACCTATAATGTATTACAACATTTGGGATGATTTGCCAGACCCACAATGGAACGCTCCGTTCTATGCTAGTTGTGATTTATTAATGGCCATATCTAAGCAAACATATGGTATTAACAAACGTGTTTTACAAAAGTTTGGTGAAGATTATAAAGATTGGCAGATTAAGTATGTACCACACGGTGTATCTCAAAAGTTCTATCCAATAACTCGTGATGACCAACTACAACAATTAGGTGAACTTAAAGAAACGTTAGGTATTTCAAATAAGAAGTTTATCGTATTATATAACAATAGAAATATAAGACGTAAGAACCCAGGTGATGTTGTGTTGGCATACAAATATTTTTGTGATAAACTTACAAAAGAACAAGCTAAAGAGTGTTGTCTATTATTACATACACAGCGTGTAGATAATAATGGAACTGATTTGCCTGAATTAATTAAGAACGTATGTCCCGATTATGATGTGAAATTTACAGATATGAAGTTTGAAACTGATGGGTTGAATCTATTGTATAACCTAGCGGATGTTACTGTTAATATAGCATCGAATGAGGGCTTTGGGTTAGCTACTTGTGAATCTATGAAAGCTGGTACGCCAATAGTAGTAAATGTTACAGGTGGCTTACAAGACCAATGTGGGTTTAAGGTAAATGGTGTGTATTTAACTGCTGATGATTATGTTGAATTGGGTTCTTTACACGATGACTCCAATAGACCAGATAGTTTGGAATGGGGTCGTTGGGTAACTCCTGTATGGCCATCAAATCGCTCACTGCAAGGTTCACCCGCAACACCATATATTTTTGATGATAGATGTAGATTTGAAGATGTTGGTGATGCGTTTATAATGTGGTATAGTATAGGTGAAAACGAACGTAAACAATTTGGTTTGGAAGGTTCTGAATTTGTACATTCAGCCGATTCAAATATGAGTTCTGATAATATGGGTGAACTTTTCGTAGAAGCTATGGAAGGTGCCTTTAATAACTTTAAACCAAGAAATGAAATAGTTTTATGCAAGATTTAAAAAAATTATGTGTAGTTAGCTGTCCTATAGCAACACGGTCTGGTTATGGTGCTAGAAGTCGTGATTTCGTAAGGGCATTAATTGAAGCAAAGCCGGATTGGGATATCAAAATATTATCACAGCGTTGGGGTCAATGTGCTATGGATGCGTTGGGTGAAGATGATGATGACTTGATACGTAGAGTACTTGTTTCAAATCTTAATCAAAAACCCAATGTATGGATACAGATTACAGTTCCAAATGAATTTCAAGCAGTTGGTGATTTTAACATAGGTGTAACCGCAGGTGTAGAAACAACTATAATGCCAGCCGACTGTTTAGAGGGTATAAATAGGATGGATTTAACCTTAGTATCATCAACATTTACAAAAACTGTAATAGAAAATACAGTATTTGATAAAAAGGATAGTAATACTGGTCAAATTCTCGGACAAGTTAAATGCCAAAAGCCAGTTGAAGTTTTATTTGAGGGTCTAGATTTGGAAGTTTATAATAATAAAGCTCAGATTGAGCCAAGAATAAAAGAAGTATTCAAAAACATTAAAGAAAAGTTCTGTTATCTTTTTGTTGGTCATTGGCTAAGTGGCGAATTTAAACAAGATAGAAAAAATGTTAGTGGGTTAATTCATACATTTTTAGAAACATTCAAAAACAAACCAAACCCACCGGCATTAATACTTAAAACAAATGGGGCATCTACATCTGTAGTGGATAGGGTTGATATCAAACGTAAAATACAAAGTATAAAGGACTCTATAGATGCTAAATCGTTACCAAACATCTACTTACTACATTCCACACTTAATGACTGGGAAGTGAATTCATTATACAATCACCCGAAGGTTAAATGTCATATATCATTTACAAGGGGTGAGGGTTTTGGTAGACCATTGTTAGAAGCTAGTTTAAGTGGAAAGCCTATGATTGTAAGTGGGTGGTCTGGTCAGATGGATTTTATAAATCCAAAGTATGTAACAACGCTTGGTGGTAAATTGGAAAATGTACACAAATCAGCAGCTAATCAGTTTTTACTTAAAGAAGCTATGTGGTTTAGTGTTGATTATGATGAAGCATCTGTTGTGATGAAAGATATCAAAAAGAATTATGTTGATTATTTGAAACGTTCTAAAACCCATACAAACTACACTGCTGATAACTTTTCGTTTGATAAAATGGTTGAACGTATTAGTGAACTATTGGGAACTGAAGTGGTTGGTTCGAAACCAATGTCAGTAGGTTTGAAACTGCCAAAATTAAAAAAGGTAGGTACGCAAGAACCTCCTAAATTAAAACTACCAAAATTAAAAAAGGTTTAAAAGGTGGATTACTATAATGTACATCTAAGAAAAACATCAGACCCTAAGATTGTAACTTTTAATAAGTTGGAACGTGGTATGGTTGTAAAAATACGTTATAAGAAAGCTAGTGGCACTAATGAATATATTTTATTAGTGCTACAACCTTTCTGGGAAGGTAAATTACACGCACTATCTCTAAACAACATACAACCACAAAAAGTTTTGGAAATAGCAAAAAACTATAAAGAAATTTTAGCAGAATCAACAAGGGTTAGGAAATTAGATTTAGCAAAAGTAAATGTTACAAATACCACTTCAAAGGTATTTTATACATCAGAAATAAAAAATGATAAAAATCTAAAAGTTGGATATAGAATATTTGATGTTAAAAAAATTCAATCAATACGTGTTGTTAATTATGATTGGGGCAAATACGATAGGATAAAGCCGGAAGCAGAACGAAATAAAGATAAATAATGAAAATAAGTTACGCAGTTACGATATGTAACGAATTGAAAGAGATTCAAAAACTGATACCATTCCTTATTGAAAGAAAGCAACCACAAGATGAAATTGTGGTGTTAGTAGATACCGAAAATGGAACAGCAGAAGTGATTGAATATCTTGGAACACTTGAAAGTGAAATCCATATAGTAGGTGATAAATTCAAAGGTCACTTTGCAGATTGGAAAAACTATCTAACATCACTATGTAGTGGTGATTATATCTTTCAGATAGATGCAGATGAAATACCAGATGAATCCTTAATGGAAAATATACACGCAATATTAGAGTTAAACAATGTTGATGTAATATTAGTACCCCGTGTAAATAAAGTAATTGGTATTACAGAAGAACATATTCGGAAATGGAATTGGAATGTAAATGAGCATGGGTGGGTAAACTGGCCTGACCCACAATGGAGAATTTATAAGAATGTGGATTATATTAAGTGGGAAAACAAAGTACATGAAAAGTTGGTTGGTTACAAAACTATATCAAATTTACCAATCGATGTTAGCTTTTCATTACATCACATTAAAGATATTGAAAGACAAGAAAAACAAAATTCCTATTATGATAGCTTGTGATAATATATTTTTTGATAAATCTAAACTAAAACATTTAGGAAAAAATGTAATTATTGGAAAGCTTGTTAGAATACAAAAGCCATATGAAATATAGTATACAAACCGTTAGTGACAGTAGTTATTTCCCTTTTTTGAAAATATTCATAAATTCAATTTTACAAAATTGTGATATAATTCATATAAATAAAATCTATATCATAGATACAGGTCTTACAAGTCCACAGCTAGATTGGTTATCAAAAAAATCATCAATTATAGAGATTAAAAGTACGGGATTATCAACTAATTTTAATGGTGGTACTTGGGGTGATGATTGGCAATTAAATGTTAAGGGTAAGACTAAATGGTTATTACAAACTATAAAATCAGTAGAAGAACCAGTTTTAATGCTTGATAGTGATATGATGATTATGCAGGATTTACATCAACTACTCAATCGTGGTGGTGATATACAAGTATGTGTTAGAAATAAACCATCATGCCCATATATCGGCTCTTATTTTTTTAGTATAAATCACAAAAAAAGTATACCATTTATACAAAAATGGATAGAAATAACAAATTTAAGTAATGAAAAAAAAGCACATGAAAGTCCAGCATTGTGTATGACATTACCTTTATTTAGAAATGATTTACAAATTGTAGAAATAGATGAATTGGAGGTAAATTTATGCTCCCCACCATTATATAAACAGACGATAATAGTTCATTTTAAAGGAACTAAATTAGATAGTAATATACATGATGCTATGAATAATCGTTTAATAAAAAGAGGTTGGTCAAACGAAATAAGAAAATATGTGTAGTATAGGTGTAACAAATGTAGATAAATCAATATTAGATTCTAATAATTTTTCACAACGTAGGGGGCCTGATTATACCAATGTTGTAGAAAAAAGTGGTGTGCAATTCATGCACAACCTACTTCATCTTACAGGCCAAAAAACAAATCAACCATTCATAAAAGATGATATTTATGTAGTTTTCAATGGTGAAATTTACAATTATCTTGAATTTGGTAATTATAAAACAGATGGTGAATGTTTGATTGATTTGTATCAATTATATGGTGATGAATTTACTAAATTACTTGATGGTGAATTTGCATTGTGTTTAGTAGATTTTAATTTAAAAAAACTTTTAATTTCAAACGATACATTCTCATGCAAGCCGCTATGGTATTCATTTAAAAATAGTAAATTTTGTGTAGGGTCATACGAAAGTCAACTAACTATGTTGGGTTTTGATAGAAATACAAAATTATATGCTAATAAAACAAAAGTATTTAATTTAAAAACACTTAGTAAAATAAATGAATTTGATAATTTTCAATTTGATTTAAATCAATATAAAACTAATTTTAATGATTGGTGTAGTGCATTTACCAATAGTATACAAAAAAGAACTCGTGGGATTCAATATGGTGTATATTTAGGTCTTAGTTCCGGATATGATAGTGGTGCTATAGCATGTGAATTATTAAAACAAAATATATCATTTAAATCATATACAATAGTAGGTCCTGAAAATCCATCTATTATCAATTCACGTGTTAATTTAATACCAAATCATGAAATAATACATCTTACAAAGAATGAATATAATACTACAAAAGATTATATTTTGAGAACCTGTGAGAATTTTTCATACAATGATAAATTTTTAAATTACAATATCAAAGGGGATAAGGCGTCGTTTGGATTGGCTTATATTTGCAACAAAGCTAAAAATGAAAATTATAGAATTTATTTATCAGGCCAAGGTGCAGATGAAATTATAAGTGATTATGGATTTAATGGAAATAAAATATATGGTCACAGTTCGTTTGGTGGTAGATTTCCAAATAAACTCGATGGATTTTTTCCTTGGCATAGTTTTTATGATGGTACACAAATTCAATATTTAAATAAAGAAGAATATATAGCAGGTCATTATGGTATTGAGACTAGATATCCATTCTTAGACAAATTTTTAGTACAAGAATTTTTATGGTTAAGTTCAGATTTAAAAAATTCAAAATATAAATCTGCTTTAAATCATTATTTAACGATTAATAATTTCCCGTTTGCTCAGGAAAAAATAGGATTTAATACATTAAAAGGGTTGAGATAACAAATATGAATAAGGAATTAATTTTTAAGAATATACCCGATAAGCGGCAGTATAAAAACACAACATCTTTAAAGTTTAAAGAAGATTTAATAGATTTCTTCAATGAAACAGCTAATGATTATACAATTTTAGAAGTTGGTACTAATCATGGACATACTACACGTATTTTAAGTTTTTTATTTAGAAATGTAATAACTTTAGATTGGCATGAAGAGCCTAATTTGAGAATGGCGAAAGAGTTGTGTAATGATAGAGATAATATTACATATATTGAAAAAGATGTATATGCTAGTAGTTGGGATGATTTGAATCTCCCGAAATATAATGTAAGTTTCATAGATTGTGGGCATGAATATCATCATGTAATTTCAGATGTTCAAAATTGTGTAACATACGGTGCTAATGAGCAATATTTAATATTCGATGATTATGGTCATCCAACAACGGGAGTTAAACAAGCCATATCTGATATATGTGCTAATAATCTTGATTTTAAAATAGTAAAATACATTGGTGAACCAATTGGTAGTGACTGTAGACCTGGTCTTTTATTAAAAGATTGGGAAGGTGTTATTTGTAAATATGTAAAATAATTTGTATATTTAATTATGAAAAAGAATATAGTATTTTTTACTTGTATGGATAAAGCACCTGATATATTAGATTATAAGGAGTGGTGTATAAAATCTTGGAAAATTTGGTGTAAAAAACATGATGTTGAAATATTTATACTATCAGATGAATTAAGAGATAAAGCTATTATGAAACCAACTTGGCAGAGGTGGCATGTTTTTGAAATATTAGATGCTAACAATATAGAATATAATCAAGTTGCATTAGTTGATGTTGATATAATGATACATCCGAATGCACCTAATTTCTTTGATGAAACCGATGGTGAATATTCTGGTGTTAATGATGACTTGATGGTAGAATGGGTACATAATAGTATTGTTGGTTATCAAGATATGTTCCCAAATACAAAGTTTGATTGGACAACCTATATCAACAATGGATTTATTGTACTGTCGCCAAAACACAAAAAATTATGTAAAACAATTACGGATTTTTATTATGAAAATGAAAGCGAACTTAGGAATAGACAGCATGTAACTCTTAAAAAAGGTTCAGACCAAACACCCGTAAATTATTTAGTTAGAAGGGAAGGGTATACAATCAATCATCTTAGTAAAAAGTGGAATTTTACTCAACTACACCAGCGTGGTGTATTACACAATGGGTTGTTTATAGACTGTGCTTGGATGTGGCATTTTAATGGGTTTGATAAAACTTTAAGAAATAATTTAATGAAACAAACTTGGGGTATTTTAAAACAAAGATTTAATTTAAATGGAAAGTAAAATGGAAAATTTGACAGAAAGACAAAAACACGAATTGGATAAGTATTTAAATGTTTATAAACAAGGAACTACATCTACACCTGGTATTTATGGTCACAAAAATTGGGGTAGTGGTGTTTATGAATATATTAAGAAAATAAAACCAAACTCTATATTGGATGTTGGTTGTGGGAAAGGTGTTTTTGTGAATGATATGGTTTCAAAATTAAATATACCAATAGTTTATGGCACTGATATTGCATCAGTATCAACTAATAATCATATAAAAAATGATAAAATTATATGGTTAGATTGTATGGCACATAATCTTGATGTAGGTGATAATATGTTTGAATATGTGGTATCTTTTGATTGCTTAGAGCATTGTTTAGAAGAAGATGTAGATTTGATTGTAGATGAATTTTACAGAGTAGCTGAAAAGGGTTTAATATTACGTATTTCATATAGACAAGCAAATGAGAGAACACTTAATGGGGAGGTTTTACATATGACAGTAAAGCCTGAAAGTTGGTGGATAGATAAGTTTTCTAAAAAATTTAAATTTGACAGTATATTTAATAAAGATTACTTATTGTTTTCTAAATAAAATTTATTATATTATTGCTATGAATAAAACTAAATTTGCAATAGGTTGTTTAATACAATGGTATGAGGTGGATATCATTGGAGAGTACATTGAAACACTTAAAGAAGCTATTGAACATTATGATGGTGATGTGATAGCTACATTTACAGTAGATGCATCAGGAAATTTAGAAAAACCTGTTTCAATGGAGGCAATGGAGAATGCATTATCCAAGATAAAAAACTTAGTTATTAAATATGGATGGGCTGATAAAGTTCATTTGCATTGGGAACATAAAAATTTAGTTACAATAGCAGATTACAGAAGAGAGTTCAATGATAAGTTTTGTGACCACGTTGATGTCTTAGTTTGGGGTGAATCTGATATGCTAGTTCCAAAACAAATGTTTGAAGTATTGGATATTCTACATCAGAATCAATCAACTCAAACACCAAAATACTTAGCTACATTTGGAATCTGTAAGATGTGGGATGATACTTGGAAGCCATTAGAACATCCAGCATTTACTGATAAACCATTTTATGATAAACCAGAACAATTCAAACCAGACCATTGGTGGAGTCTGAGATACACAATGACTAAAGATGAGATGAATGAGATTAACGATAAGACAGATGAGTTGGATGTTAGAATTGTATCACCACATAAGTTTAATGGATGTGGGTTGGTAATATCATCAGAGGTTATAAAAGCTGGTGTCAATATACCTAAATCAGTTTTCTTTGTACACGAAGATTCTGCATTTATGTGGATGACTAATAAAGTTTTGGGTAACATACCACAGTATGTAATTAAGAATATCCTATTAGTGCATAATAGAAATCATCCTAAAAAACGTATGTATATAGATGGTGAACGTAAGGATGGTACGATGAATGAAAAAAGACGTAGTAACGAGTGGTATGTAAAAGCAAATAAGATGTGCGAACAGAACTACATAAATTTATTTAATCCAAAATATAAATCATTTACTTGGAAAGACGTATGGAATTAACAGTTGCAATAGATGATATACATCCACAAGAGGGGTGGGGTTTGGATGGTGACGAATGTATGATGTATTTAGATGAACTAAATAAAGAATTTGGTGTAAAATTTACCTTATTCATTCCATCTAACTATCATAAAAAGTTCCCAATATCAGAACATAAAGATTGGATTGATTGGTTAAAATCAAAGGGTTACTTTGAGTTGGCAGCACATGGGCATTACCATATGTGTGATAGACAAGGTATTGGTGAATGTGAATTCTTTGAGTTAGATACTGAGTGGAAAGTAAAGGAACGAATATCATTAATGTTAAAAGAGTGGGAATCTGTAAACCATAGACCTGTTGGGTGGAGAAATCCAGGCTGGTTGGTACATCCAGAATCTATGAAGTGGTTAGGTAAGGAGTTTGATTACGCAGCAGTACATTATGAGCATAATCATAACCTTAAATGGGGTTGTAAAATGATATTTGGTGCTGATGGTATACATGAAACTGACATATCAACTCACAATGGTAGAATAATGTTTCAATCACATATCGCAGGTGAATGGAATGATAATGTATGGGATGAAGATAATTATCAACAATTTAGACTATCATTAAAACATCTTAAATCATATGATATTGAATTTAAAACAATTAGTGAATTATGAAGATAGCATTTTTTACAGAAATGGGATTTATGGGTAAGATACCAAGAAATCATCCTAATATGAGAACTGAATTTGCGTGGATGTGTTCATTAGATGTAGACCATTATAACTTAAACCATACACCATCAAAGCGTTATGAATTAGGTATAGTTATAACACCAAAAAACAATCCACAAAATGTAAATATAGAACACATTAGAAAATTTTGTGATAAGATTGCTATGATGCAAGAGGGCCCGTTTTGGTATTTTCAAGATTATTCTCTAGAAAATCAGATACACTATTATAATAATTTAGTATCGGCTGATATTATATATGTACATAATGAGCAAGATAAGAAATACTACAAAGGACTAACCAATCACAAAGATATACGAGTATTACAATCTTTAATGATTGATGATTCAATCAAAAAAGTACATACTGATAATAGGAGTGGTATTATGGTTGGTGGTAATATGGTAAGTTGGTATGGTGGGTTTGATTCATATATACTAGCAATCTCAGTAACAGATGAAATATATTCACCAAAGATGGGTAGAGCAATAGATGGTGAGACTGAGTTGGGTATCACTCAATTACCATACTTACAATGGAATGATTGGATTACAGAACTATCAAAACGTAGATTGGGTATACATATGATGCGAACTCATGCGGCGGGTACATTTTCTATGAATTGTTCATATTTAGGTATTCCTTGTGTTGGGTACAATAAATTAGATACACAGCGTATATTACATCCAAATTTATCAGTTGATGATGGTGATTTAGAAACTGCTAGATATTTAGTACATAAGCTATGGAATGATTTGGATTTTTATAAAGAAAATTGTATATTAACAAAAAAATTATTTAAAGAAACGTATTCGGAAAATATGTTTAAAAAATTATTTTACGTATGAAAGTATTAGTTACAGGTGGTGCTGGATTTGTAGGCACTAACATAATAAAAAGATTATTGAGTATTGGACATACTGTTGTTTCCATAGATAACTATTCCACCGGCAAAAGAAAGAACGAGCAAAATGGGTGCTCATATTATGATGTTGATATAACAAAAATTGATAGATTAGATGGTAATTTCTTTTTTAATGATGTTGACTTGGTTTACCATATGGCGGCAATTGCTAGAATACAACCATCATTTGAAAGACCTAATGATTATATTGATACAAATTTTAATGGAACATATAATATAGTTAAACATTGTAGTAATTATAATATACCATTGATATACGCAGGTTCATCATCTAAACATAGTGGTAGGTTTAAAAACCCATATACATTTTCAAAAGATTTGGGTGAAGATATCGTAAAGTTATATCAGAAGCACTTTGGGTTAAGGGCTTGCATCACTAGATTTTATAATGTATACGGACCACATCAATTAACAGAAGGTGGATATACAACGTTAATAGGTAGATGGTTAGGTAATGTTATACATGGTAACCGATGTATTATATATGGTGATGGTGAAAAACGTAGAGATTTTACGCATGTTGATGATATAGTGGATGCTTTAATAAAGATACCACATTTTCAAAATGCATGGGGTTTGGATTTTGAGTTAGGTAGGGGTGTTAATTACTCCGTCAATGAAGTAGCACGTATATTTGGAATTACACCAATATATGAAGATGATAACCCTGGAGAAGCAAAAGAAACACTTTGTAAAAGTGAATTAGCAAGAGAAATATTAGATTGGAAACCTAAAAGAAATTTATTTAATTATATTAGAAAACAATGTAACAATGCTAACAACAAAAGATATATCATTAATACAACCATCAAGAAACAATCTTAAATACCTTAAATGGTCATACGAATCCATCAGAAAAAATGGTGGCAACGATGTAAACATATGTGTTGCAGATGACTATTCCACCGATGGGACGTGGGAGTGGTGTAAAAAAATTATGGGTAAAGACCCAAATTTCTTAGCTATAAGAAACGAAGGCCCGACTAGATTAGGACATACTATCCTTTACGATAGATTAATCAACGAAGTGGCACGAACTCCCATAGTTGGGATTTACCATGCCGATATGTATCTATGTCCTAATGCTTTGGAATCCGTATTGGAAAACTTAAAACCACTTTCCGTTGTATCACTTACACGCATAGAACCACCATTACATCCGGATGGACCGGAAAAGATACTAATGGATTTTGGTACGGAGCCAGAAGAGTTTGTAAAGGTAGAGGATAGATTATTAAATCACATCCATGCTTTAAAGCAGGATAGAATTACTGAAGGAATCTTTGCACCTTGGTTCTTATTTAAAGAAGATTTTCAATCGATTGGTGGGCATGACCCATTATACGCACCACAATCAAAGGAAGATTCTGATATCTTTAATAGATTTCAGTTAAATGGATATAAGTTTATACAGACATGGGATGGGTTTGTATATCATATGACTTGTAGAGGTAGTAGATTTAATCCTACGATTACTAAAGTTGGTAAAGAGTCCGATGAATGGTTAAAACAAAATGAACGTTCTACACGAAACTTTATTAGGAAGTGGGGGCATTTTGTTAAGCATGATAATATGATGAAACCTATAGTACCACCGAAATGGAGTATTGGATTTGAAGTTACAAATGGTAATTCTAAAATTTTATCTATATTAGAACCTTGGTGTTCACATATTCAGATTGATGTTACTGATGAAATTGTAGAAAAGTATATTGAGATAGAGCAACCAAATACTATTATAGATTTAAGTTGTAGGATTAATAAAAATATGAAATTTGATATAACAGTTTCATTTGATTCTAATAAACTTACACAGCATTCGTTTTTTATTATAACTGAATTAAGTTCTATACTAAAAGATTCGGAAATTGAGGTTGGTGAATTTGAATTGGATATATTTAAAGTTAGGGTTAGTAAGGTTAAAACTTACGAAATGGATTTAATTAATTTGTAATATGGGATAGTATGGTTTATTATGTATTGGTGCCTGATGGGTACGATGATGTTGATGGTGTTTCTTATACTACTATGTGTTTAGGTGAATCATCGTTTAAGAACTTTTGGAGTGACCAGGGGTTTGATACTTTGAAAAACATCATAAAATCACATACAGATATCATTGAGTTGGTTAAGATAAAAGATGAAACGGGGAGTGAATATCAGATTGAAGAATTCTTAGCTATTATTGGTAAATTAAATGTGATATTATGAAACTTAATAAAGTTGATTTAAATAATATTGATGAATTATATGGTGGAACTGAAAAAATAAAAAAGGATGGAAAGAAAAAACAAAGTAGAAATGATAAAAACGTTCAGAAATCACAAGATATGCCTGCCGATTGGCGAGAGGGTGACAGTTATATCGGTAGACAAAAAAAGAAACGAAATAGAAATTTGTGACCCATTTGGTGATAGGTGGAAAATACCCATATCATATGTTAGTGTTAATTGAAAAAAACGTATATTTATATAATGTATGATGAAGCATTTCATACAGTATTAACGTATAATATAATATAGGAAGTAATGAAAAGAAAGAAGCAAATACTTAAAGAAATTAAAAATTTAGTTATGGAGTATAAATCAATCAATGAATTGAATGAGCAAAAAATCGCTAAATTTGATAAAATAGAAGATTCGATAAATGGTATACGTGGTAAACACTATAGTGTAGCACAAGCTAAGTTTATGAAAGAAGTTAAAGCTAAAATTCCAAAAATGTTGATTGGTAAATTAGCTGAAACTGATGGTGATTACTATGCAAAAACACCAAGTCCTATAAAATCAGTTGATAAAATAAAAGAGAAAGTAACGGATTTCGGATACGATACGTATTTGGTAGTTTCCGTTACTTTGGAAAATGGTGAAGAAACAGATATTGAATATCTTTTATAATAACAATAAAAAAAACAATATTAACGTATAATATAATATAGGAAGTAATGAAAAGAAAGAAGCAAATACTTAAAGAAATTAAAAATTTAGTTATGGAATACAAAGTACTTAATGAAAAATATCAATATGGTAAAGATAAAAAGATGGATGTTCTTAATAAGTTACTTGATAGTTACGGTAACGCTGGTTATGTAAGTTATGAGAAATTTATCGAAAAAGCTAAAAGTAGGGGTGTAACACTTACTATTGATAAACTTAAAGAGTTACTTACTAACAGGTCGTTTATGGATGGTGACCAAGTTGCATTTGTTGACTTTGATAATAAAAATGAAAAGTTTTATTTTGATGACCCAGCCAATATATAGGAAAGTAATGAAAAGAAAAAGAATACTTAAAGAAATAAAAGCATTAATTAAAGAATATAACTCTTTGATTGATGAATCTGGTAAAAATAAGTTAGACGAAAATAAAAAAAGAATACATCGTAACCTAAAAAAACATACAGGAAAAACGATTAAAGACTTTGAATACAATGATGATAGTAACGAAAAAGACTTAACTATATTTTTTACCGATGGGACTAAACTAGAAATTTTCATTAGTGGGGAAAAAATGGTTGGTATGTCGGTATATTAAGCTTAAACAATAAACAATTCAATAATACTAAATAGGAAAGCAATGGGTGTAGAAAAAAATAGAAACCTAATGGTTGAACAGATTAAAAGACTGAGAGGTCAGATAACTGAAGATAAAAGTTATGATGCAACACAAACAATGTATAACAGTGCTATCAAAATCAAAAAAGAAATTGCAAAATTGGTTAAACATTATGATAGTATGAAAACATCATATGAAGCATCGGTTAAAAATTATTCTAAGAATAAACAAAAAGAATACTTAGATATAGTATCTAAAGCATTTTCTGAAGATAAGGTTACTAGCAGAGGTGGTAAAATCCGTATAACATTTAAGGATAAAAATAAATATAGAAGTTATGGTCAAATATTAAATAAAATCCCTAAAGATGGTGGAAAGCAACCTATGAAAATTAGTAATGCCAAATCAAATACACATGGTGAAATTTCATCAGCTGAATTAGTTTTCACTAATCAATTTCTTAAAAGTACATTGAAGTTAAAAACATTACCGGCAAAACCATTTTAAAGGTAGAAAAAAGAAGTGATTACTAAGTATACATATGATGTTGAAGTGGTTAGTATTTACGATGGTGACACCATCAGAGTAAATATAGATTTGGGATTTGGTATGAAATGGTGTGGTGATGCTGGTAAGGGTGTAAAAATACGATTATACGGAATAGATACACCAGAGATACGTGGTGATGAAAGAGAAATGGGCTTAAAATCAAAACAAGCCCTAATTCAGCTATTGGATGGTAAGCGAGTAGTATTACGTACCATCAAAGATAAAACTGGCAAATATGGTAGATATTTAGGTGTACTGTATGTGTTAGATAATGATGAATGGAAAGATATTAACGAAACCCTTATATCAGAGGGATACGCAAAGCGGTATTAGGAGAAACGGATGTTATTAAAAAAAGGTTCTAAAGGAAAAGAAGTAAAGGATTTGCAAGAATTCTTAGGATTATCAGCAGATGGTATTTTTGGTTCAAAAACAGAACAAGCCGTTAAAAACTGGCAATCAAATAATGGATTAACCGCAGATGGTATCGTTGGTCCGAATACATGGGATTCTATGGGTATGGTATCAACGGATAGTTCTGAAAAAATATACACTACTTCAAACGGATTGAAAATTGAACGTTACTTTTTACCAAACGATGAATATCTTCAAGGTCCAACTAAAAAAGAATACTGCTTCTTACATCATACCGCTGGTTGGCATAAACCTAAACCGATAGTTGATTCTTGGGGTAGAGACAATCGTGGTAAAGTTGCTACTGAATTTGTTTTGGGTGGTCAATCTGTAAAAGGTAATGATGATAGATATGATGGTCAGATGATACAATGTATACCAGAGGGTGGTTATGGGTGGCACTTAGGTAAGAATGGGTCACATCATATGCACAAGCATTCAGTTGGTGTTGAAGTTTGTAATTTTGGATACTTAAAGGATGGGAAAACTTATGTTGGGACATCAGTAGATTCATCACAGATATGTAAATTAAAAAAACCATTTAGAGGATATGCCCAATGGCATAAGTATTCAGATGAACAGCTAAAAGCCTTGCAGTTATGGATTCTACATATAGCAGAACGTGATTCAATTGATATAAAAAAAGGTCTTATTCATTGGATTCACACAAAGGGTGTGGATTACGCATTTGATTTTAATGAAGATGCTTATTATGGTAAAATTAAAGGATTACTTACACATACGAATACACGAAAAGATAAATTTGATATGTTCCCACAACCTGAATTAGTTGATATGTTAGTGAGTTTGTAATGATACCTTTTAAAGATATAATGAGTGCGTTATCAATAGCAGTATTCGTATTAACTCTTTGGATATTCCTTTGTACAAAGGTATTGATACTTAGTGGTATAATGCGGCATAGTTTTGAACTTGATTCTATTGAATTGGGTTCTTTTGTTTTAATGATAATTGCATTGTTAATATCAGTTCGTAATTTCGTAATACATAGTAATACAATAAATTCTAAGAATTTAGAAAAATCCAATAACTTAAAACTTAGATTAGATGCGATTGATAAAACCAATGTTGTTATTGAATTTGACCCAGATGGTAATATAATATCTATTAATAACAAATTCAAAGAAATATTTGGCTATGGTGATTGTATAATTAAACAACATCATTCTATATTAGTACCCGATGATATAAAAAACTCTAAAGAATATTCAAAGTTTTGGGAAGATTTGGCAAATGGTAAACCCAAAACCGGTCAGTTTCATCGGGTGGGTGTAGATGGCAACGATATACAGATTATCGGAAATTATGTACCTTTAAAAAACAAATATGGTGATGTTTTTAAAATATTTAAAATAGCACAAGATAATACAGATAAATACAAAGCTTTGGAGCAAGTTAGTTCAAAAAATGTATATTTAGAACACGCTGCCAAGATACTGAGACATGATATGCATAGTGGTATAAATACATATATACCACGTGGCTTAAAATCATTATTAAGGAGATTAGATGCTAAAACTATTAAAGATTTAAAACTTGAAACTTCTATAAAAATGATACAAGGTGGGTTGGAACATACACAGCAAGTATATAGCGGTGTATATGAATTCACTAATTTAGTTAAAAGTGGAGCTAAACTACAAACAACTGATTGTGATATCAAAGAAATACTTACAGAGTACTTAAAACGTACATCATATTTTGATAGGGTTAAAATTAACAAATTATCTAAACTTATGGTAAATAAATCATTATTTTGTACAGCTATTGATAATTTAATTAGGAATGGTTTAAAATATAATGATAGTAAGACTAAATATGTAAAAATTAGCAAAGAAACTGTAAAAAATAACGATGGAAGTATTACTAATTATATAGTTATTATAGATAATGGTCGTGGAATGTCGCAGAGTGATTTTGAAAATTATTCTAAACCATATGTTAGAAAAGTTGGGCAGTTGGAAAGTGGTAGTGGGTTGGGTTTGAATATTTGTTCTTTAATATTAAAAGAGCATGGTTTTAAAATTACTTCGGAAAAATTGAAAATGGGTACAAAATTAAGGATACGAATATGATTGATTCATTAATGTTAGTTGATGATGAGGATTTGTTTCATTTAGTTTTTGAAGATGCGTGTAGTTTGTTAGATATAACATTATCACTACAAGCTATAAAGTCATCCGATGAAGCTAATGATATGTTTAAAAAGTGGTATGATAAAACTGAGCCGATTGATGATAGGCCAGCTTGTATTTTTGTAGACCTAAATATAGTAGGTAGCTCATTTGATGGTATTGAATTAACACGTCGGATAAACTACAATTATGGTAATGGTGTTGTTATAGGTATAATATCATCATCTTCAGACGAAATGGAAATTGATAAAGCTAATGAAGCTGGGGCACAGTTTTGGATGATTAAATCTGATGAAATTGAACCAAGATTAGAAGAGTTCTTAGGTGATTATACTGGCTACGAAGCAAGAACATTACCATTTAAAGTTTACAGATGATTATAACTAAACATACTAGAGATTTGTTACTAGATATTGCTAAAACTAAGAAAGTTTTCTTAGAAGGTAATATATTAAAAATCATACAAGTTGATGATGGTGATGTTGAATTTAAAAAATATTTGAAGCTATGCATAACAAAGGATAAACAATCACGAACGAAGCGGTTACAAATCACAAAACAAATACAAACAAAAAATAAAGAATTAGAAAACGCATTTATAGAGTTAAGGGAATCCAAAGAAGAAGCTGATAGATTACGAATGGAATCTGAAAGTGCTAGGGAGATTGTGGAGCAAGATTTATCTAATCTACAAAAAAAAACTCAAACTGAGTTGATGGGTCTAATAGTAAAGGTTGCACTATGGGTCATAATGGGTGTTGGTATTATAACTACATTGATGTATGTGGTTGCTATTGTATTAAATACTGAAACACAAGTTATTGGTAGTACGTGGAGTAATTTAAATGGTATACTATTAACAAACGCATTTAGTATTATAGGAACTATAATGGGTGTCAAACACGCCACATCAATCGATAAAAAATAATTTAATATATATACTAGGGAATGATTATGGCATCGAATTATGAAGATAGAACATATGTTATATTCAATACATCTGAATTGAATCTAATAAACTTTAGTGAAGTTTTAGAATCATCTGATACCATTAGGAAGTCGGTTGATGAAACAAAAACCTTTGTTAAGTGGTGTGGTGATGTTCAACCCAATTGCATATCATCATTAACTATAGTATATGGAACTTATAGTTATTCTCAAATTTTAACTATCATGTCTAGTGCTGAATGGTATCAACCTATATCTTTATAATATAATTTCAATAGGGTAATGTATGGATTTTAGAGATTTTAAAAACGATAGATATTTTCAAGAATATTTACGTAAAAAGAAAGAAGAAAAGCAATTGACTGAAGAAAGGCGAAGAAAGCGCATAATACAACAGAATCGTGAAAGGCGAATGCGTTATCAATTGATGCTACAGCAGCAACAGTTAAGTCAGATTGGTGCGGTTGCAAGTACATCAGCTGGAACGTCTGAAGAAGCTGAAACTGTTCCGATTATAACAGAAAATCTTGTATTCCATATCGATGCTGCGAATACGGATTCATATCCAGGTTCTGGCACTACTGTAAGTGATTTAGTTGGTAGTAATGATGCTACACTAAATAACGGAACATTATTCACATCAGATAATGGTGGTGCTTTTATTTTTGATGGTATTAATGATTATATTTCGATACCGGATAATAATGTGTTTAGTTTTGGTAATAGTAGTGCTGATTCACCGTTTACCTTTGAAGCTTGGATTAACCCAACAGATGCTACTAATTTTAGAATAATCGCTAAGTTTGCAAGTGGTGTACGAGAATACTTTTTTTCAACATCAACTGACGATACACTTATATGCGTATTGTATGATTATTCAAGTAATTTTATATTTGAATATGCTAAAACCACATCCACATTAAGTGATGGTCAGTGGGCTAATGTTGCCGTTACATACGATGGTCGTGGTGGTGCTGGTGCACGAAATGGTATAGAAATATACATAAACGGGCAGATTCAAACTGTTACTAGGGTTGTTAATGGTACATATACTGCTATGAAAAATGGATTTCAACCAGTTGATATTGGTAGGTTTAATGCCACAACCTTTGCAAATGGTAAACTATCAGTACTTAAAGTTTACGATACAGACTTGATAGCTAGTGAAGTATTACAAAATTATAACGCATTGAGTAGTAGATATATTTAATATAAATAAAAAAAATAAATATGAGCGGGTACAGTTGGAAAGAATGGATTTCAGTTCCTAAAAATAAAGATTTGTATAATAATAATATGCAAGAAGGGTTACGTCAATTTAAAATGGAAAAATCACGACGAGATGCTAAATTAAAATCAATTGTATATTTACATAACCATAATAATAAAAAAAGATAATATGAAAATTTTAATAAGTGTTTTTTTGATACTGATAATGGTGAGTTGTACTTCTACAAAAAAGTGCACAACCAAAAATGAGTCCGTTAATAAATGCTGTAAACATTAGGTGAATATGGATAGACTAATAGATTTAATATCGGAAAATATAAATATACCTGTTAAAGTTGGTGATACCATTCTAACAGGTAGATTCAAAAACAAAAAGGTAGTTGTAAAATCAATAGGTAAAGATAAGCACGGAATGCCTACTGTAAATGGTAGAAAGGTGGTTACATTCAGATTGATGAAAGAGCTATCAGAAGAAATGATGGATGATACTGATTTGGGATTAGAACGTGGTAAATTGTATGTATTACAAGCTGATGGTAAACACAAACGTGGTTTGGTAGTTAGATTATTACCTGATGGTGGGTATGATGTTAAGTATTGGTACAACGACCCAAAGAATATATATCCGGTTGAAGTTTTCATAGATGGGAAATCAATAACCAAAAATGGTAAAGTGGTTAAGTTAGGATTTCATCCGGAATTGAAAGAAGATGTACCGATGGCTGATTTAAAGCAGGTTGATGGCTATGCGGATGATGTGATGGGTATTGATGTAGTACTAACGGATAAGCATTTCTTTGATAGAGTTAACGACCCTAGAAACACAAAAGAAATTTGGGATTATGAGTTGATGGATTTCTTTGATAAATTAGCTGATAATAAGCAGGAGTTTCTTAATTTCTTAAAAAAATATAAAGAAACTACAGTAACAGATAAATCCACAAGCTTGAATATACCGTTTATGAAACGTAGTAATAAGATAATAGCAAAGACAATCATGCGTAAATTCGATTTCAAAAGTAAAACACCGAAAATGTACATTTAATTTTGTATTCTCAAATATTTTCCGTATATTAAATATAGGAACAAAGCTGGAAAAAAGTTTATTCATTATGGAAGGTAAGGTTTTAAGGGCTTTTGATTTTAATAATACCGTTACGACTGTGTAATTATATAAACAAAATACTTTATTAAATTTAAAATAATATTTATATATGGAAAATTATGAAAAGTTAGTTATGGAACAAGCTTATAACATTCTATCTGATTCTGATTTTAAGTGGGGTTACGAATTCAGAAATGATATGAAACTTGACTTATTAAATCTATTGATTCAATATTTCACAGATATCGAACACTATGAAAAGTGTTCTAAGCTTAAACCCATAATAGAAAAGTTGGAGAATGTTGATGTTAAATATAATAGCGAAACAATTGAAACCGGAAGTAACAACCATTAGTGGTTGGATTGTGTATGTAATGAATGAAAATGATAGACCCATTGAAGCAAAAGTATGTAATTTGGTTGATTTGGGTTGTATTATTGATGATTTTAAAACGAAATACAAAATATGAAACTATTTATATTAGATGATGATATCAATTCATTTGAATATGTAATAAGAACTATTCAGAGGTATTTAGCATATCCAAATTCACAGGCCTGTTCTATTGCAAATATAGTACATAGTAATGGTGAATGTTTAGTAAAAACTGATGAAGATTCAGTTATCATTGAACTATATGATACGTTAAAAGAAAATGGGTTGACCGTAAGAGTTGATTAAATATGAAAAATAAATCAAAAGGTTTAGGCGACACAGTTGCTAAAGTAACAGCTGCAGCAAAATTAGATAAAATAGCAGAAGCTATAGCTAAGAAATTAGGTATGGCTGATTGTGGTTGTGATGAACGTAGAGAAAAATTAAATAAAATATTCCCATATAACAAAAGGTAGGTAATGAAACGTAAATTTGAAATTATTAAAGAAATAAAGCAGTTAGTTAAAAAGTATAAATCATTAAATGAAGCTAAATATACTAAAAAAGGTGATACATACTATGTGGATAGTGACTTTGTAAACCTTTCTAAAAAAGGTGGTAAATTACACCACGCGGGTTTTGGTGATTTTGAGTTAGACGTACAAGGTGCTAGTGGTCTTATTAGCTTTATAAGAGTAAGTGAAAAGATACCTGGGTTCTCTGGCAGAACACATAGAGTAAGTGGTAATGATGATGACTTCAAAAAATTAACTAAGTTAATGGGAATCAAATCAGAATCAGTAAATGAAGATGAGCAGTTAGATGAAAAACTAATTACATTTTCTAATAGAGCACCATATGGACAAGTAGTATTTATGGCAGGTGGTGCTGGTAGTGGTAAGGGATTTGCCATTAAGAACTTCATAGATTCAGCTTCATTTAAAACTAGAGATGTTGATGAAATGAAAAAGCAAGTTGGTAAGTTAGAAAAGCTTGGTAAGATATCGATAGATTCTTGGTATAAGAAATTTAGTGGTAATTTAGGGCCAAATGAAAGAGAGCACGTTGAAAAGTGGGTATTAGATAAAGGACTTACCATATCTGATGTCGCTAGTGATTTAAAGAATCCTAACAACGTAGCATCATTACACTATATAGTAGATGCTATGGGTGTTAAAGATAAATGGTTAATTAATATGTTAGCAGGTAAATCTAATCCTGAAACATTACCAAACTTAATATTCGATATAACAGCAAAGAATATCAAATCAATTGTTAAAGTAATTGCACCATTATTAGCACGGGGGTATAAATCACAAAACATACACTTAGTATGGGTATTAACAAACTATCACATAGCAGTTGAACAAAATAGAACTAGAGCACGTGTAGTACCTGATGATATCCTTTTACTTACGCATGAAGGTGCAGCAAAAACAATCTGGTCTATAGTTAGTGGTGCTTTACCAAAAGGATTAAATGGTAGAATTGATGTAATATTGGGTGGTGAAAAGAATACAGTAAAGTATGAAGATTCTAAAGGTAAAACACTTAAAGGTGCAGTTAAAGGATTTACAACATTACCTGTTAAAAAGCAAGGTAGTGCCGGCGTATTACCTAAAAAATTATGGTTAGATAAACTATACAAATGGGTTGTTGATAATACACCGAAAACTATTGATTTACGAAAACCGTTAGATACACAAATGGAAGCTCTTAAAGAAGCACTCAAAAAAAAAGTTAAATCAGTAACCGAAGCTAAACTATCACCATCAAAACAAAAAGAACTTGACGCTCTAAGATATGAATTTGAAGATGCAACAGACCCTGCAAGTTATGACTATGATGGTAGACCTCCGCATGCAATAATCAAAGATATTGAAAAGAAGTTTGGAAAAACTATAGCAAATCAAATATCTGATATTTCACATTTCCCAAGACATGATATTTATCGTGATAAACTTGCAACCAAACAACAATGGTATGGACACCCAAAAAGAATCACTAAGAAAGGTAAGATGCATAAGCAAGATATTCAAAAAATGAAAAACTATTACAAACGTGGATATTAATAGTACAATAAACTAATAATAAAGACCTAAGAAATTAGGTCTTTTTTTTATGTCATTTTTGAAACATTTTAAAGATAGACATCGTATAATATAGTGTAGAGTGTTGAGGTTGGAAGGTATGATTCGTTAATTAAAATAAAAATAAGTTATGACAATTACAGAAATTGATACTATTAATGGGATGGGTTATCAAATAATTCAAATGGTAAAAAATAAACCACATAAGTTTATTGTTGATTCATCAAAGAAATTTACTGAGGGTGAACTAAAATGGGATGGTGTTTATCAATACAGAGCCATCATCAAATGTAAAGCTGGGTTTATGACCATATCGGAAAGCACTGAAAAACTTAGAACATTTGTGACCGGTTGGGCTAAAGGGGCTTTACATACAGTTGAAATTTATAGACCTGATGTGGGATTCTGGTCAAAAATTTTAATAATGAAAAGTGGAAAGTTTCATAGAGTAAATCAGACAATCATTGAAAATTTAACAGTTGGTGATATCCATAGTAACTTTCCTACGATGGCTGACCATAATCATTGGAAGATGATTGGTTCTAAGACATGGGCTGATAAAGCTTATGGTTCTTTAAAAGAAAATGCTATAACTTCTCAAAATATATCGGGTTTTGGATGTTATTAAAACTTTAACAAAACGTTAACATTTAAAACTTGACTTTTTGCTACTATTATCGTATCTTAGTAATGTAAGGTTGTTGGGGTTGTTTTTATTTTTCATCTTTTAAATTTAGTTATTATGACAAAGTCTTTCAAAAATGGTTATTCGGTTTCTCTTTCTAATTCTTCAGTTTCAGTTCGTTTCAATGGTGAAACTATCAAATGTATTGATGTTAATCCAAATACGGCTGTTGAAAAGTTTAATGAAATATCTAAAAAAGTTAGTTCATTTGGAACTATGGCTTCGTAATCAATCAAAATTAATCAAATCTTTAAAAAATCAAAAACCAAAACTATGAAACGTAATATCTGGATAAGTTCTGCTGAGTTTAATATTCAATTCGATGTTCTACAAAATCTTAAACTATCAGAAAGACTTTTGGTTATGTGGGACAATGGGTCTATTGAATTTTTAGAGTGCCAAGAAATATTCCGTGACAACTGGAGCATGGCTCGCAACCAACAGGTTGTTGCATTTATGATAATAGATATTGCTACACCAATGCATATTGCTGCAGCCAAAAATCTTTAAACCAAAAACCAAAAATCTAAATTATGGAAAACTTAAATTGGACTGAGAAAATGGTGGAAGTATTGGAAAATTCACCATTTGAAACAATTGAACTTGAAAGCTCAACTGGTGGTTTGATAACATACAAACATAAATATAAAGATGGTTATTTACAATGGATAATAACCCACTATGAGCATTTAGGCAAACTAATTTCTGAAATAGGGGTTGTTTCGGATTTGAAAATGGGTAGTTGGGAATGTAAAGTTACAGGTAGGAACACCACTCCTAATAGAATCTTAAATAAAATGGTTGATGTGGTAAATCATCCATATAAATATATTTAAAAATTAACATAAAATTAACATTTAAAACTTGACTTTTTGCTTTGTTTGTTGTATATTAGTAATGTGATTCGGTTTTGGTGGTGGTTTGATTGTTTTATTTTAAAAATGTAAATATGATAAGAACAAAGTTATTTTTGGATATGGATGGTGTTTTGGCTGATTTTGTTGGCGCTGTTTTGAATCATCCTGATTATGTAGATGGGGCTCCGTTAGATGGTTTCGATGTTTTTGAAGATTTGAAACCAATTGATGGGGCTCTTGCTGCAGTTGGTAAAATTATGGAAAGTGGTAAGTATGATGTGTTTGTACTTTCTACAGCTCCTTGGGATAATCCTAAAGCTTGGATGGATAAAAGATTATGGGTTGAAAGATACTTACCGGCTCTTAAAAAAAGATTAATCCTAACTCATTACAAAGATTTATGTTGTGGTAGTGAAAATGATATCATCATCGATGATAGAATTTGTAATGGTGTTGAAAGATGGAATGGTGTTCATCTACATTTTGGAACTGACCCTAAAAATTGGAATGAAATTTTAGAATACTTAAAAATTAATTAAATTATGAGTCGTATAAAACGATATATTGATAGTCTTACAGATGATGGGGTAACCATATTTGGTAATGATGAGTGGTATGAATCTTATGAAAATTACCTATATGAAAAGTATGCGTTTGATACATATAGAAACTCAGCTGATACATATTTAGTAAAATCTAAAAATGGTGATGTTGTGGCAGAAACTAATTGTTTAGAGCATGCGTTTCATATAATTGATTTCATACAAGAAAATATCGGATTACATGATTTTAAAGTGTACGGTGTATGAATTTAATAATAGGTGTATTACTAACACTATTAGGGCAATCCATAATATGGTTTCAAACTAATGGCCAGTTTATATGGTCTTGGTTTAAAAACCACCCGTTTTTGATAGCAGCATTATTTGGTACGAGTGTATCATATATTTTCATATTGGGTACTAAATATTTAGTTGCTTACTTTAATGGGCTAATATGGCCGGCTAGGCTTATAGGATTTGGATTGGGTATGATAGTGTTTACTGTATGTGCTTATGTGTTTATGGGTGAATCTATAAATTCTAAAACTTGTGTATCGCTACTTCTAGCGTTTACAATTGTTTACATACAGATATTTTGGAAATAAATTAATCATTTTTGGTAAAGTATATGTTTAAAATGTATACTAGCATACTTATATATAAACAGTTATGATATTATGGATATTGAATTAATAAAACACTTCTTAGATATATTCTTAACATTTCTAGCGATTGCAATATTAGCAGTTTTGGTATTCACATTACCAAGCTTACTGATATGGAACGGTATCATATCACCTAAATTCGATTTACCTACATTTACTTTTTGGGAAATGTTTTTAGCGATGGTATTGATACGTATTGTAATCCCAATAAATACAACAGGAGTAAAATGAAAAAGGGTGATATTTTAGCGAACGGCTTCGTACTCGGTAGAGGTAGAGAACCACTTAATCTAACTGAAGCTCAGATTCGGTACGCTATGAAAAATAGTAAATCGAATTCGGCTGCATCTAGATTTTTAAACATTTCACTTACAACATATCAAAAGTATTCTAAACAATACGTTGATGATGAAAGTGGTAAAACATTATGGGATTTACACAAAAATAAAAAAGGAAAGGGTGTTAAGAAGCCGTATAATGTTGAAAAGGGTAAATATGCCATAAAGGATATATTGGAAGGTAAGTATCCAACATATTCAGTATATCAGTTAAAACGTAGATTGATAAACAATACTGATAAGGTGAACTTCCCATACCAATGCCATAACTGTGGTTATAATGAAAAGCGAATAACGGATGGTGTTATACCATTGGTATTAGACCACATTGATGATGATTGGACAAATCACAAAAGAGAAAATCTGAGATTCTTATGTTATAATTGTTTTCATAATCTAAGAGCAAATCTTAGGGGAAAGCAACCACAATGGAGAATTGAACAAATTAGAAAAGCAAACGAAACTATTAAAAACAATAAAAAAACAAAAAATTAGTTATGGGTAAAGAGATATTTTATGGTAAAGACAGTAGAGAAAAGTTATTACATGGAGTCAATGAACTGGCAAACGCAGTATCAGTTACACTGGGACCTCGTGGTAGGAATGTTATAATTGATAGTGATGGAACACCACATATTACAAAGGATGGTGTTACAGTTGCCAAATCCATTGAATTTGTAGATAGAGCTATTAATTTGGGTGCTACAATTATAAAAGAAGCTTCGCAACAAACCGCCGACAACGCAGGTGATGGTACAACAACTTCAACTGTATTGGCTCAGCGTATTTTCAATGAGGGAATGAAACACGTAGAAATTGGATGTAATCCCATAGAACTACATAGGGGAATGCAGGAAGCTGTGAGCTATGTGGTATCGGCATTAAAAAAAATATCCGTAAGTATCAACGATAATGATTCAGTTAAAAACATAGCCACTATATCAGCAAATGGTGATACTGAAATTGGTAATATCATAGCAGATGCTATAAAAGAAGTTGGAAATGATGGGATTGTTACAGTTGAAGAGGGTAATTCTACAGAAACCACTTTAGAAATAGTAGAAGGGTTGGAGTTCAATAACGGATATCTATCACATTTTTTTATGAATGATAAAACCAAATTGGTGTGTTCATTGGAAACCCCAAAGATAATGTTATATGATGGTAGAATATCATCTATGGATGATATTGTGGGTGTATTGGAAAAATCATCTATGAATAATCAACCAATTGTTATAATGGCACATGATATTGGCGGTGAAGCACTTGCCACTATGGTAGTTAATTCAGCAAGGGGTACTTTAAAGTGTTTAGCAGTTAAAGCTCCGGGATTCGGGTCGGAGCGTACTGAAATGTTGAAAGATATCGCAACATTAACCGGTGCTACTCTTATAACTTCTGAAATCGGTGTAACTTTAGAAGATGTTGAAGAAGAGCATTTGGGTAGTTGTGATAAAGTGGTTAGTGGTAAGCAAAAAACATCAATAATCGGTGGTCACGGTAATACCGAATCCATATCAGAGCGTATTGAAATGATGAAAGTCGAAAAGGAAAATTCTGAATCTGATTACGAAAAGGAAAAGATACAAAACCGACTATCAAAGTTAGCAGGTGGTGTTGCTGTAATAAGAATTGGGGCTGAATCGGAAATAGAATTGAAAGAGAAAAAGGATAGGGTTGATGATGCTATATTATCAACAAAAGCAGCATTAGAAGAAGGTGTTGTTCCTGGCGGCGGTGCTGCATTGATACATTCTAAAAATAAAACTGTTTTAAAATTCCATAAAATATTATCAGAATCCCGCTCAGCTGAGTGGGTTACGGGTATGGAGATAGTTTATGATGCTTGTGAAGCGCCACTAAGAACCATCTTAAAAAATGCGGGTGTATCTGATATAGATGGTATAGTAAAACAAGTATCTATTAAATCAGTATCAGATTGTAGGCAGGGTTATAATGTTGTTCGTGACAACTTAGTTGATTTAGTAACGGATGGTGTGATAGACCCCACAAAGGTAACACGCACTGCTATAGAAAAGGCAGTATCAGTAGCAGGTACATTACTTACAACTGAATGTATGGTTGTTAATGAAATTGTTAATGAGAAATCTTAATAAAAATTATGTTTTTTAAATATAAAATTGTATATTAAAGTATTATTAACCAAAATATAAGTTATCTATGAGAGTTGAAAAAATGAAAAAGTTCGGAAAAGAGATTAGTTTTAAAATTGATGGCATTAACGGTTCTTGGTTAATGGTTAAGGATGGTGGGTTGAAATACCTACACTTAACTAACAAAGCAAGTAATACACCAACACCAAATACACCGCCTATTTATTTAAATCGTAAAGGAATGTGGGATTTATTGGTACATTTCGGATGTGGTTCGAAATATTTAAAAGAAATTTATAGAAAAAAATAATGTTAGTTTATATTTATTATTACAAACAAAGCACATCAAAACTTTTTAAAATATGAATAATACGGAAGTAACTTTATCACAATACCAAGCTGATGTTTTTTTGAAAACTGAAGAATTATATTCAACCATAGGATTCAGAAACGTAGCATTATTTGAAAATGAATATAGATTATCAAAAGATACTGTTATGTATATAAACGATAATATACCCACCAATGGTAGTTCGGTGGATACTGATGCTCAAGTTGTCTATAATGCTGTTTTAGGTATAACATCAACTACAACCACAACACCAAGTGGTGGTTCTACAACACCAAGTGGTGGTTCTACAACACCAAGTGGTGGTTCTACAACACCGACTACTCAAAATTACACAATGCAAACCGTAGGCCCGTATACTACTAGACAATCGGCTTTACAATTTCTATCAACAAACCCACCGGAAAGTATAGGATTTATCCAAGCTCAGATATACGCATCATTTCAGTATCAATCACCGCTCAATGTGGGTACAGAACTAACGATAACACAACCATCAATCGGTGGTAGTAGCGCTTACTACTACATCATCGTAAATAGTAATGAACCCAATCTATCAGATGGTACGGTATTTCAACACAATGGTAGTTCAGGTAATGGTATATCAGTAACCGAAATAATAACGTATTCACCCGCAGTTGGAAATACTGGCGGTGGTAGTGGAAATTTTCCAATTGACCCTGTGTAAATTTGATAAATATGGAAGAATCCGACCCTTTAAAAAATATAAATGAAAAATATAAGGATATCACCGACCCTAAAAATTGGGTAAAGATGTTTCCTACCAAAGATTCATTTAAAAAATGGGTAATGATAGGTACATTGGCTGATATACAGAGTACTTTGAAAGAATTTGAAAATGCCGAACTGTATGAATACTGTTCTATTATATTGGAAGTTATAAACGATAAGAAATCAAATTAGTATGGAAGTAGATGCTCTATTAATATCTGATGTACATATTGGTAGTAGAGGTTCAAATGTTATAGAATTATGTAAGATTTTAAGGAAATATACACCCAATGAAATAATAATTATAGGCGACTTCATAGATGGGTGGTTACTTAAGCGTAGGTGGTATTGGAAATTGGAATACACCATACTATTTAATCAGTTGATGGAACTAATATCAAGTGGTACTAAAATAACATATGTGACTGGCAACCATGATGATTTTCTCAGACATTTTACACCATTACGGCTTAACAATATTGAAGTTGTAGATGAATTGATTTGGAATGATTACTATGTCTCGCATGGTGATTTATATGATGGTGTTGTTAAACTGAAGTGGTTAGGTAAGATAGGCGGGTTGGGTTATGAGCTTGCCATATGGGTTGATAGAACATTGAAACGATTTGGTTATAAAACATCATTATCTAAATGGTTAAAGAAAACTGTGAAAGATGCTATTAAATTTATAACTAACTTTGAAAATCAATTAGCATATCAAGCAAATCAACGTGGGTGTTGTGGTGTAATAGCAGGACACATACATACGCCTGATGATAAGTTGGTTAAAATTGGTGATATTGAAATCAGATACTTAAATTGTGGTGATTGGATAGAGAATAATAGCTACATAATATATAATAATAACAAATTTGAAATTAAATACTGTGAATAATGTTTTGGAAAGGTGTAGATGTTGAAACTTACGAATTATATAAAACTTTGAAGGATGTAGGCGATTTAGGTGGATTGGCTGAATTGATACCTAAGATAATTAGAGAATATCCACAAATGGTTAAATATATTATAAATCGTATAGATTCGTGTTATGGTGAACATATAGTATATGTGGTTGATACTAATAAAGGTATCAAAATCGGATACACAAAAAATACAGTAGAGCAGCGGTTTTCTGAAAAACGATACTCAAATTCAGATGAATTCAAAATAAACAAAATCCTAAGACAAGATAAATTCCAAGCTAAAGGTGCTTTGGAGTTTGAAACCAAACTAAAGAACTTACTATCTAATTATCGCGTCCAAACCGATATGATTATGCCGGGTAAAGGTGAATTGTATGATAAAAAGTTTGTGGATATTGTATTGAAAGAATACGATGAACATAAGGATAGTTATAAATCACTAATCGGCTTAAAGCCACCAAACTAACGCTTTCTATCGATATTTAAAAATGGTACATATGTACATGCTAATAGTGTTAATACAAATACGGTTGGTGTGGATGTATCAGTATTTAACAATTGGACTTGGGTAATGCAAAATTCATTAATAGAAAACTAAATAAAATTAACAAAATGAAAACAACAATTTTACTATCTTTAATTCTAAGTTTCAATCTACTCGCCCAATATCCATTAATTGAGAACTTTAATTCAATTAATGGGCCGGGGGAATGGGTTAATTTTTTCGGACAGCCGGACGTATGTGCTCATAATAATAATGAATTATGTTTCAATTGTACAGGCTCATATAACGTGAATGATGTATATGTTGCTATATCACCATACTATGCAAATCAATTTGTAGTTGATTTATGTGATTCTGTGAGAATAACATTTGCAGTTGATGTAAACATAAGACAGGGTGATGTGTTATATGTTTTATGGAGTGATTATGCCGCACCTGGAATATTTGGAGCAGTGGTGCCCGGTAGCGGTATATGGACTATACAAATACCACCACAAGTCGAATGGTTTGCATTTCAATTCGAAACATTCGGAGTGGGAAGTCCAATAGGTCGTTATGTTCATATCGACTGGTTTGAAATAGGGTGTATTAATTATCTTCTTGATATTGATTTATATCATTTTGAATGTACTAAAACCGATAATGGTATAGAATTGATAAGTAGTTTATCAGATGAGTCCCATATTACATTAGAATGGAGTGATGATGGTTTCAGTTGGGAAACCTTAGCGGAATTTAATGGTGACTATTTAAATCATATACACAAAACAGTAACTACTAATAATTACTATAGATTACTATATGATGATAGTATTTCAAGCATTATTTATTGTGAAGATGATAACCCTAATATAAAAATAGAACGTATACGATATTTCAATGTTTTAGGGCAGGAACTAGCGGAGCCAATAAAATACCATCTACGCCAAATAACTTACGAAAATGGGAATGTTAAAACTACATTAATACATAAAAACTAACAAAGAAGAATTAAATAAAAACAAAAATGAGTAAGTTAAAAAACAAGATAAAAGAAATATCTATTAATTTAAATAAAATATACCCCCACAAAATTAATTCTACCCCAATAAAATTAAAATAAAACAAAGATGATTGACAAAAAATACAAACAACTCCTACAAGACATCTTTGAAAATGGAGTTGAAAAGAAAGACCGAACTGGTACAGGAACAATATCAGTATTCGGTAGACAAATCCGACATAAGATGTCAGATGGATTCCCACTACTAACAACAAAGAAAATGTATTGGAAAGGAATTGTAACAGAATTGTTATGGTTCTTACGTGGTGATACAAATATACAATGGTTGGTACAAAATAACTGTAATATATGGAATGGGGATGTTTACCAAGCATATTTAAATAAATTACCACCAGAAACGGATGTATTTGATGTATTAACCACATCAAACTTCATTGAGAAAATCAAAACAGATAATGAGTTTGCTAAGAAGTGGGGTGACTTAGGCCCTATTTATGGTAAGCAGTGGGTTAATTGGACTTCATATAGAGTGTACAAACTTGAAAAACCCACAATTGGTACGGCACGTATCAACCAAATCGAAAACGCAATCCATTTACTTAAAACAGACCCAGATTCTAGAAGAAATATTGTTTCAGCTTGGAATGTAGGTGAATTAGACCAAATGGTTTTACCACCATGTCATAACTTCTTTCAGTTTTATACAAGAGAGTTGAGTCACCAAGAGCGATTAGATATTGCATGTAAAGGAGATGAAAATGGTATAATGTCAGTTGTTCCTATGTATAAGGAGAAAGAAAAAATGGTAGAGTTTATGAATGAGAAAAATATACCAACCAGAGGAATCTCCTTAATGTATAACGCTAGAAGTCAAGATGTTCCATTGGGTACACCATTTAACATAGCGTCTTATGGACTATTGTTAGTGATTATTGCGAAGATGGTTAATATGGTTCCTGATGAATTAATTACTAATATGGGTGACTGTCACATCTATAAAAATCAAATTGATGGTATTAAAGAACAGTTAACTAGAGAACCATATCCATTACCGAAATTAGTTATTTCAGATGATATAAACTTTACAGGTACAATAGATGAATTTTTAAATAGTTGTTCAATATCTGATTTTAAAATTGAAAACTACAAAAGTCACCCAATGATAAAAATGCCACTCTCTAATTAACTTTTAGGGTTACCTTTTAACTTTTTACGATTTAGAGATATTTATATTAAAAGGTAAACCTAAAAAATATCAATATTATGATTATATATGAAATTAAAAATAAGATAAACGGAAAATCTTATATAGGTCAACATTCTTCAAATGAGTTAGGGTCATATTGGGGTAGTGGTAAATTAATAAAGAGAGCTATTGAAAAACATGGTATCGAAAATTTTGAAAGAACTATTTTAGAAAAGTGTTCTAATAAAAATGAACTCAATGAACGTGAAATATATTGGATTAAAGAAAAAGATTCTATAAAAACAGGGTACAATTTAACCGAAGGTGGTACTGGTGGCGATAATTCTAAGTTCATTAATTATTCTGAAGAGTGGATAGAAAAACAAAGAATCAACGCTAAACAATATTGGGGTTCATTATCCGAAGAAGAACGAAGAGAACGGTCTGATAAAGTTTCTGGAGAACTCAATGGAATGTATGGTAAAATTGGTACATGGAAAGGTAAGAAGTTACCTAAAGAAATAATACAAAAACAATTAGAATCTCGCAGAAGTTATGAAGGTGATGGAAATCCAAATTGGAAGGGGGGTGTTTCTAAAAAGCAATGTAAATGTTGGAAATACATTGCACTTATTAATGAAACTTGTTTTGATTGTAGAGACCATACTGGTGAAAATAATCCATTCTATGGTAAAACACATTCAACTGAAACAAAAAAGAAGATGAGTGAAAGTAGAATGGGTAAAAAACCAACAAATATGAAACAAGTTATGATTGATAATATTATTTATGAAAGTTTAGCGGAAGCGTCTAGGCAAACAGGTGTTCCAACATCAACCATATTGTGGAGAATAAAATCAAAAAATGATAAGTATGAAGGTTATAATTATTTCGACTTTTGAATTAGTTGATTATCAATCACATCCAACAATTAAAGCACCACTTTCCAATTAATTTTTCCATAATAATTTGGATTTTTAAAATATTATATCTATCTTGTAGACATGTTATTAATGTTAAATACAGATAATATGAATAAACGTAACGAACAAGGTAAACTACATGGTCCATGGGAATGGTATTATGAAAATGGTAAATTAAGCTCTAAAGGAAATTATGTTAATGGTAAAATACTAGAAATCGAATATTATATAATATGAATAAATTTAATATAGAAGGTAAAAAACATGGTCCATGGGAAAGGTATTATTCAAATGGTAAATTAGGGTATAAAGAAAATTATGTTAATGGTAAATTACATGGTTTATTTGAAAGGTATTATTCAAATGGTAAATTAAGCTCTAAAGAAAATTATGTTAATGGTAAACTACATGGTCCATGGGAATGGTATTATTCAAATGGTAAGTTAGGGTATAAAGGAAATAATGTTAATGGTCAAAGACATGGCACACGTGAAAGGTATTATTCAGATGGTAAATTAATGTACAAAGGAAATTATGTTAATGATAAAAGACATGGCACACGTGAAAGTTATTGGGATAATGGTAAAATACAAGAAATCGAATATTATATAATATGAATAAATTTAATATAGAAGGTAAATTACATGGTCCATGGGAAGATTATTATTCAAATGGTAAATTAATGTATAAAAAAAATTATCTTAATGGTAAACAACATGGCCCATGGGAACTGTATTATTC